>Ga0247803_1000087_pt1 | contig 54801 bp, 59 predicted proteins | sample UWRJL014104B1_FD_180928 | JGI IMG/M metagenome (GOLD analysis project Ga0247803, IMG submission 180928) | Plant litter microbial communities from Arlington Agricultural Research Station in Wisconsin, United States - UWRJ-L014-104B-1 | ecosystem: Environmental > Terrestrial > Plant litter >... | reverse complement strand
CGACCCGGCGAGCCTGGACGCCGTCGGACGCTATGACCCGGCGACCAACTCGATGGCGACCTACGACGCCGCGGCCGGAACGGGGGTGAAGCCGGACTTCGAGGTGACCATCCCGGTCTCGGACTCCAAGGGCGGCCAGCGCACGCTTGCGATCTCCTTCCTCAAGAGCGACACGGCCAACCAGTGGTATGCGGAAGTCCGCGCCATCCCGGCCAGCGACGTGGTCTCGGGCGCAGGCCTTTCCAACGGTCAGCTCAAGACCGGCATCGTCGCCTTCACCCAGGACGGCAAGCTGGACGTGGCGGCGATGCAGGCCCTGGGCGCAGCGGCCCTGTTCTCGGACCCGACAAACGCCACGATCGATTTCGGAGCCTCCAACGCCGGCGCCCCGGGCGCCGGCATGGCCAACTGGTCGGCCGATCTGGGCATCTCGGCCCAGACGCTTCAGATCGACATCGGCGGCGCCGGGATCGGCGGTCTGACCCAGGCGGACAGCGCCTCGACCATCAACTCGGTCGTGTCGAACGGGACCGCCTTCGGCAGCCTGTCCAGCATCGAGATCGACAAGCAGGGCTTCGTGACCGCCATCTTCGACAACGGCGTGACCCGCAAGATCGCCCAGGTCGCCCTGGCCACCTTCCCCAGCCCCGACAGCCTGACCTCGATCAACGGCAACGCCTATCAGGTCAGCCAGGGCTCCGGCACCTTCAACCTGAAGGCCGCAGGATCGGGCGGCGCGGGCCTGATCGGCGCCTCCCAGCTGGAAGCCTCGACGGTTGATTTGTCAGCAGAATTCACCGGCCTGATCACCACCCAGCGGGCTTATTCGGCCTCGTCCAAGATCATCACCACGGCCGACGAGATGCTCGCCGAGCTGATCAACATCAAACGCTGATCTCTAGGTAAGTAATCGTTAGCTTCAATGAATCGTTGCTTTAATACTGGCCAGAACGTCGATTTCGAAGAATCGGATTTTATCCTTTCCTTCACCACGACGCTTAAACGGCCTTTAGCTGCATCCGGGTACATTCATGCTCACGAATGTGGTGATGAATGAGGCAAAAGCCCATGTTGCAAGAGCGACGCCTGAACAACAAAGGCGAACAATACGTGGTTGGACCGACCGGCACCCCGCTGACTCTGCGTGACCTTCCGCCGCCCAATACGGACCGCTGGGTCATCCGCCGTAAGGCCGAGGTCGTCGCCGCCGTGCGCGGCGGTCTGCTGTCCCTTGAGGATGCGCTGAGCCAGTACCGTCTGACGGCCGAGGAGTTCATCGCCTGGCAGAAGGCCATCGACAAATGGGGCATGCAGGGCCTGCGCACGACGCGGATCCAGAGCTACCGCTCCTAACCACGAGCTTCCCTCCCCGGGACTGCCTCCCTCTGGGGAGAACCATGACGGCCGCTCCCGGAAACGGGCGCGGCCGTTGTGTTTTCGGGGTGTTTTTCGGGCCGGGGCAGACCTGATTTCGCCGGCGCCTCGAAATGCGCGCCCATTGCGCCTATATGGCCGCGATGACCGTCGCCGCCGACATCCTGGCCGAACCCTTCTGCGCCATTCCAGACATCGCCCCCCTGTCGCCCGTCGACATGCAGGCGGCGATCGAGGCTGCGCGCGCGGCTGTGGGCCTGCCGGTCGGGTCGCGGATCGTGGCGGCCATGTCGGGCGGGGTGGACTCCACTGTCGTCGCGGCCCTGTTGCACAAGGCGGGCTACGACGTGGTCGGGGTGACCCTGCAACTCTATGACCACGGCGCGGCGCTGAAGAAGAAGGGCGCCTGCTGCGCGGGACAGGATATCCACGACGCCCGCCTGGCCGCCGAGACCATCGGCATCCCCCACTACGTGCTGGATTACGAAAGCCGGTTCCGCGACGCCGTCATCGACCAGTTCGCCGATTCATACTTGAAGGGCCAGACGCCGGTCCCCTGCATCCGCTGCAACCAGACGGTCAAGTTCCGCGACCTGCTGGATGTGGCCCGCGACCTGGGCGCCGCCGCCATGGCCACGGGTCATTATGTCGGCCGTGCCCTGGGCGCGGACGGGCGACCGCAAATGCGCAAGGCCATCGATCATTCGCGCGACCAGTCCTACTTCCTGTTCGCGACCACGCCGGATCAGTTGGACTATCTGCGCTTTCCCCTGGCCGGACTGGAGAAGCCGGTGGTCCGTGGCGTCGCCGCCGGACTGGGCCTCAGGATCGCGGCCAAGCCTGACAGCCAGGACATCTGTTTTGTGCCCAGTGGCGATTATCGCACCCTGATCGACCGACTGCGTCCGCAAGGGCGCGAAGCGGGCGAGATCGTGCACATGGACGGGCGGGTGCTGGGCCAGCACGCCGGCATCACCGACTACACCATCGGCCAGCGCCGCGGCCTGAACGTCGCCGTGGGCGAGCCCCTGTTCGTGACCAAACTGGACCCGGACCACCGCCGCGTCATCGTCGGCCCGCGCGAGGCCCTGCTGACCGCATCCCTGACGCTGGACGAAACCAACTGGCTGGGCGACCAGCCCACCATCGAGGCGGCGGCCGAGGCTGGGGCCCCGGTGCTGGCCCGCGTCCGCTCGACCCGCCCGCCCTCGCCCGCACGACTGACCCTGATCGACGGCGTCATCGGCGTGGCCTTCGAAGCCGGCGAGGAAGGCGTGGCCCCCGGCCAGGCCTGCGCCCTGTATGATCCGGCCGATCCCGACCGGCTGCTGGGCGGCGGCTTCATCCAGACGACGACCGCCAGTCTTGCCTGATACGGATTTGAGCCAGACGGACCTCTCGACCCGCCAGGGCCTGCCGGAAGCCTGTCTTTATCTGATCGAGACCTTTCCCCGCCTGCGCTGGCATGAGCCCCAGGTCGGGGCCGTCGCCCGTTTCTGGCTGCAGATGCACGACGGCTTTCGGCGTGAGACGGCCCAGATGCAGGCCCTGACCGGCGCATGGCGCGCGGGCGAACTGGCCCTGCCCGACCTGCACCAACGCCTGATCCCGACGCTGCAACAGTTCCTCGGCCACCTCGACGGTCACCACAATGTCGAAAGCCACCACTATTTCCCAGTCATGCGCCAGGTCGAACCCCGCATAGGCGAGGGCGTCGATCTGCTGGACCGCGACCACGACGCCATCCATGCGCAACTGGAGACCCTGTTCCAGCAAGGCCTCGCCTTTCACCAAGCGGCCGCTGGAAACACGCCGGGCGCGCGCGACGCCGCCGCCCGTCTGGGCGACGGTCTCGACCGGGCGACGCCGCTGCTGTCGCGCCATCTCGAGGACGAGGAGGACATCGTCATCCCCCTGATCGTCCGGCACGCAGAGGCCTTCCGCTAGCCGCCCGATAGGTAGAAGCCCGTATCGCGCCTCAACGGACCGTAAAGCCCGCATACCCACACAGCGCCTGTGGATTTAGTGAGTGCGGAGTTGGCGGCCATGTCGGGCGAAGATATCGAACGCAGAACAGCCTTCATGGGCCTGGGTCAGAGGTCTCAAGGGTATGTGGCCCAGGAAGACCTGCTGCGCACGACCCTGCCCGAGGCGCTGGACGCTTTCTACGCCCGGCTTCGCGTCACGCCCGAGACCCGCGCCTTTTTCCGCGACGAGATCCACATCGGTGCGGCCAAGTCCGCCCAGATCGGACACTGGAACGCCATCCTGAAAGGCCGCGCCGACGAGGACTACGGCAAGGCCGTGCGTCGGATCGGCAATGTCCATGCCCGCATCGGCCTGGAGCCCCGCTGGTACATGGGAGGCTACAGCGTCGTCCTGGCCCGCCTGATCGAGGCCATCGCCAACCGTCCGCGCAAGCTGTTCGACAAGCATCACGACCGCCACACCGCCGAGGCCGCTGGCGAACTGAGCCGCCGGGTCCTGCTGGACATGGATCTGGCCATCTCGACCTATCTCGAGGCGCTGCAGGCGGAGCGCGCGCGCATCGAAGCCGACAAGGCCGAGGCGGACGCCCGCCAGGCCCAGGTCGTCGCCATCCTTAGCGCCGCGCTGAAAACCCTGGCCGCCGGGGATCTGGCCGCGACCATCACCGCCCCGGTCGCCGATGAGTATGTCGGGCTGAAAACCGATTTCAACGCCGCCGTCAGGGCCCTGCGCGACGCCTTTTCGGCCGTGACCGAGAGCGCGGCGGCGGTCAGCAGCGGCTCGACGCAACTGGCCCGCGCCTCACACGACCTGGCCATACGCACCGAACGTCAGGCCGCCACCGTCGAGCGCACCTCTCACCATGCCGAGCAGATCGCCGATTCCGTGGAGCAGACCGCCGTCTCGGCCCGTCAGAGCGTCGAGGCCGTCGGCGCAGCCCGTGGCGACGTCGAGCAGGGCGTCGCCGTCGTCGCCGAAGCGACCCAGGCCATGAAGGCCATCAGCGAATCCTCCGCCAATGTCGGCGGCTTTGTCACCCTGATCGACGAGATCGCCTTCCAGACCAACCTCCTGGCCCTCAACGCCGGCGTCGAGGCGGCGCGAGCGGGGGATTCCGGGCGGGGCTTCGCCGTCGTCGCTTCCGAGGTCCGCGCGCTGGCCCAGAGATCCGCCGCCGCCGCCCGCGAGATCCGCATGGTGATGCAGCAGTCGACCACCGAGGTGTCCCGCGGCGTCGATCTGGTCACCCGCACCGGCGACGCCCTGGGCCGGATCGGTGAGCGGGTGGCGGCGGTCCACAGCCTGGCCGACGGCATGGCGGCCTCGGCCCGCGAACAGGCCGACCGCCTGTCCGAGGTCAAACGCGCCATCCTGCAGATCGACGACATCACCCAGCAGAACGCCGCCATGACCGAAGAAGCCACCGCGGCCAGCCGTCAGCTGGCGACCGAGGCCGAGGCCCTGATGCTGAAGGTCCAGCAGTTCCAGATCGGAGAGACGGACGAGGTCGAGCACAGCTACGCCGCATGATGCGGGGTCGCTCACAGACCGGCGATCATTAAATCGAGGACAGGTCGCATCTGAAATGGTGTGATGGCGGCTCTAGGGTTCAACATCATTCGACAAGGGGCTTGTCATGCGCGTCGTCACTCTGGTTTCCGTCCTGGCCTTGATGGCCGCTGCACCCGCTGCGTTCGCCATGCCCGCCGAGCCGCAAGCGAGCGCGGCGTCGGCGGCTGCGACCCCGACCTACACCTCGGCCCAGTTCTACGACACGACCAGCTTCGGCATGGCCTATTCAGGGGCGAAGGCCTTTTCGCCCGATGGCGCCTCGGTGCTGATCAGTTCTGACAAGACGGGCGTGTTCAACGTCTACGCCCTGCCCGTCGCGGGCGGAGAGCCGACGGCCCTGACCGCCTCGACCACCAGCGCCGCCCGCGCCGTCAGCTATTTCCCCACAGATGGCCGGGTCCTGTTCACCCAGGACGGCGGCGGCGACGAACTGGACCACCTGTTCGTGCGGGCCGAGGACGGGACCATCACCGATCTGACGCCGGGCGAGAAGCTCAAGGCCGACTTCTTCGGCTGGAGCCGCGACGGCAAGACCTTCTACGTCATGTCCAATGGCCGTGACGAAGCCGCCTTCGACATCATCGCCTATGACGCCGCCACCTATAAACACCGTGTCGTCTATCAGAACCCCGGCGAATACTCGCCGGCCGCCCTGTCGCCGGACGGCCGCTGGCTGGTGCTCGACAAGTCCCTGACCAGCGCCAACAACGACCTCTATCTGGTCGACCTGACGACTCCCGGCGAGCCGGTTCTGCTGACGCCGCACGAGGGCGATGTCGCCTATGGCGCCTATGACTTCACGCCGGATTCCAAAGCCGTCCTGATCGGCACGAACGAAGGCGGCGAGTTCACCCAGGCCATCCACCAGGACTTGGCCACAGGCGAGCGCACGCCCGTCGTCCAGGCCGACTGGGACACCAGCTTCGTCTTCTATTCGCCCTCGGGCCGTTACCGGGTCTCGGCCCTGAACGCCGACGCCAAGACTGAACTGACCCTTTTGGACACCACCACCAACCAGCCGGTGGCCCTGACCGGCCTGCCCGACGGCGACATCGGCAGCGTCCGCTTCACCGACGACGAAAGCCGCATCGCCTTCACAGTGGCCTCGGACACCTCTCCCTCCGACGTCTTCGTCGCCGACCTGGCGACTGGACAGGCTCAGCGCCTGACCCATGCCCTGAACCCGGCCATCGACGAGGACGTCCTCGTCGAGGCGACCATCGTCCGCTATCCGGGCGAGGGCGGGGTGATAATCCCCGCGGTCCTCTACAAGCCCGCCGGCGCCTCGGCCGCCAACCCCGCTCCCGCCGTCGTCCTTGTCCATGGCGGCCCCGGCGGCCAGACCCGTCGCGGCTATTCGGCCATGGTCCAGCACCTGGTGAACCACGGCTATGCGGTGCTGGGCGCCAACAACAGGGGCTCGTCCGGTTACGGCAAGACCTTCTTCCACATGGACGACAAGAAGCACGGCGAGGCCGACCTGCGCGACATCGTCGCCGGCGGCGAATGGCTGAGACAACAGGACTGGGTCGCCGACGACCAGGTGGCGGTGATGGGCGGGTCCTATGGCGGCTACATGACCGCCGCCGCCCTGGCCTTCCATCCCGATGCATTCGCGGCGGGGATCAATATCTTCGGCGTCACCAACTGGGTGCGGACCCTGGAATCCATCCCCGCCTGGTGGGGCGCAAACCGCACCGCCCTGTTCGACGAGATGGGGGATCCGGCGACCGACGCCGAGCGTCACCGCGCCATCTCGCCCCTGTTCCACACCGCCGGGATCACCAAGCCGCTTCTCGTCGTCCAAGGCGCCAACGACCCACGCGTGCTGCAGGTCGAAAGCGACGAACTGGTCGCCGCCGTCCGCGCCAACAATGTCCCGGTCGAGTACGTCCTCTTCCCCAACGAGGGCCACGGCTTCACCCGCCGCGACAACCGCATCACCGCCCAGGACGCCTATCTGGCCTTCCTGGACAAGTATGTGAGGAAGACGGGGGAGTAGACTTTCCCTCATCCAGGATGAGAAAAGCCGGTTCCGTAGCGATGCGGGGCCGGCTTTCGTCGTTCAGAGCCAGAACGGCTTCAGCCGCCTATGCCGCTTCATCCCTCGGCATGACCTCGCCAACCGTGGGGCGGTTCTCCTTGCGGGTCAGAAGGATGTCGCGGCCCTTCACGATCTCCTGGCAGTGGTTGCAGGCGATGCGCGGGTCCAGGGTGTGGTTGCAGGTCTTGTGGATCATGTCGACGCCGCTGTCGGTGTCGCCATAGACGTGCTTGTTGCCCCAGGCGTGCAGGGTGACCAGCACGGCCGACAGGTCCTTGCCCTTGGCGGTCAGGACATATTCGTTGCGCGGCGGGCGTTCGGAATAGAGCCGCGGCTCGAGCACCCCATGGGCGACCAGGGTCTTGAGCCGCGCGGCCAGGACGTTGCGGGCCACGCCCAGCCGATCCTGCCACTGCTCGAACCGCGTCAGGCCCTGGAAGGCGTCGCGAATGACCAGCAAGGTCCACGGATCGCCGATGACCTCCAGCGTCGCAGCGATGGAACAGCTTTGTTTTGAATAGTCTGCGGTGCGGCCCATGCGGTGAAGGTGACCTCGCGTCAGCCAATTTGCAAGTGGGTTGTCAAACCGAACGGAGTAGGTCAGTCTCGTTAGGCAACTAACATCGGCGCTGGCCGGGGTTTCCTGCATTCCTCGACTCCAACGGGCGGAGGTTCAGCGCTTCCGCCCGTCTTCTTGCGGCGCTATCGAACCCCATGACCCCAGAGCCTTCATTCAACGCCCAAAGCCTGAGCCAGGCTCTGACCCTGACCGCCGATCCCGCCGGGCGGCTGATCGCCGACCTGCACGGCGATTTCTCCAATGGCCCGGTCAGCCAGCCGCCCGAGGCCGGCTTTCCGTTCGGGGGGCTGCTGGCCGCCCTGTCGTGCGAGGCGATGCGCCATGGCCTGTCGGTCCGGTCGCCTCTCAGGAACCTGCACGTCCAGTATCTGTCGGCCGCGCGCTTCGGCCAGCCGCTGATCTTCGCCCCCCGCCTGCTGCGCGGCGGGCGCTCCATCGCCTTCGCCACGGTCGAGGCAGGCCAGACCGTGAAGGGGTCTGAGCACCGGGTGACCCATCACGCCACCGCCACCTTCGGCGACGATACGCCCGGCGTCTCGGTCGCGCCCCTGACGCGGGTTCCGCCGCCGCTGGACAGTCTGGACCCGCGCGACGCGATGCGTGGCCCTATGGCCCCCCATTTCGCCCAGCATGTCGAACAACGCTTCGACGGCGGCCCCAATATCCTGGGCGGCAACGCAGGTCGGCCCGCCGTCGAGCGACTGTGGATGCGCTGCCGCGACGGCGCGCCGCTGGACACCACGCGCATGGCCTATCTGCTGGACGCCCTTTATCCGCCCAGCTGGACCCTGTTCAAACGTCCGCCGATGATGGCCACGGTGGACCTGCGCTACGATTTCCTGGCTGAGCCGACGCCAGAGACCGCGCCAGACGGCTGGGCCTTTTTCGAGTTCCGCCTGCTGGATTTCGGCGGCGGCTGGACGGTGGACGAGGCGACCGCCTGGGGGGCCGACGGCACGCCTCTGGCCCTGGCGCGCCAGCGCCGCAAACTGGCCCCACAGCGCCCGGATCGCGCCCCCTGAGGCCTTTGCAGAAGCCGACTTTCGCTTGACCCCCGCGTTGTTCGCACTTGCACAACAACCGCCGAGCGTCGATCTAACACCCATATTCAGAAGAACCGATCCGTCAGGAACCTCCCCATGTCCGCTTCCAATGATCCCATCGTCATCGTCTCCTTCGCCCGCACCCCGATGGGCGGCTTCCAGGGCGCCTTCGCAGGGGTGAAGTCGACCGAGCTAGGCGCCACGGCGGTGAAGGCGGCGGTCGAGCGCGCGGGCGTCGATCCTGCCAAGATCGACCAGATCTACATGGGTTGCGTCCTGCCGGCCGGCCTGGGCCAGGCGCCGGCGCGCCAGGCCGCCATCGGTGCGGGCCTGGGCCAGCATGTCGAGGCCACCACCCTGAACAAGATGTGCGGCTCGGGTCTTCAGGCCGTGATGATGGCCTCCGACAGCCTGGCCGCCGGTTCGGCCGACATCATCGTGGCGGGCGGCATGGAATCCATGACCGGCGCGCCCTTCCTGATGAACAAGCACCGCGCCGGCGCTCGCATCGGCCATGACGTCATCATCGATTCCATGATGATGGACGGGCTCGAGGACGCCTATCAGGCCGGCAAGCCGATGGGCGCCTTCGCCGAGGACACGGCCGGCGCCTATCAGTTCAGCCGCGAGGCCCAGGACGCCTATGCCGTCGAAAGCCTGAACCGCGCGGTGGCCGCCATCGCGTCCGGCGCCTTCAAGGCCGAGATCACACCGGTCGAGGTCCAGGGCCGCAAGGGGACGGTCACCGTCGACACCGACGAACAGCCCGGCAAGGCCATGCCCGAGAAGATCCCGGGCCTGAAGCCCGCCTTCGCCAAGGACGGCACCATCACTGCCGCCTCCTCGGCCTCGATCTCGGACGGCGCCGCCGCCCTGGTCCTGACCCGCGAGAGCGTGGCCAAGGCCATGAACCTGCCCATCGTGGCCCGGATCGTCAGCCACTCGGCGCACGCCCACGAGCCCGGCCTGTTCACCACCGCCCCCGTCCCCGCCATGCAGAAGGCGCTGAAGAAGGCCGGCTGGTCGGTTGAGGATGTCGATCTGTGGGAGATCAACGAAGCTTTCGCCGTCGTGCCTATGATCGCCATGCAGGAACTCGGCATGCCCCATTCCAAGGTGAACGTGAACGGCGGCGCCACCGCCCTGGGCCACCCGATCGGCGCGTCAGGCGCGCGGGTCCTGACCACCCTGCTGGGCGCGCTTCAGGCGCGTGGCGGCAAGAAGGGCGTGGCCAGCCTGTGCATCGGCGGCGGCGAGGCTGTGGCCCTGGCGGTTGAACTGGTCTGACAGGGCCTATGAGGCAAGAGTTATCAGCTTGGCCGGGACACGATGCAACCGTCGTGCCGGATTTCTGGTTTAGTCGGCACAAGAGCTCCGACAGGATGAAAGACAGCCAATGACCCTGCTGAAACGCCCCCCTGCCTCGACCCTTGCCGCCGTCGCGGTCGGCCTGCTGATGCTGGGACTGGGAGCCTGCGCCACCGCCAGCGCGTCCGCGGTCGACAGCGTCGCAGGCCCGGTTGTGGGCCAAGCTGCTGCTGGGAGCGATAATCTGGCGGCCTTCCCCGCCGCTACGGCCGATCAGACCCGCCACGTCATCCGCCTGCCCGAACGGGCCAACGAGGACGACTACAAGGTCGAGTTGATCGTCGGCCGCACACAGATGGTCGATTGCAACCTGCACAGTCTGGGCGGCGCCATAGAGACCCGCACCGCCCAAGGCTGGGGCTATGACTATTTCGTGGTCGGCAAGCTGGATCAGGGCGTTTCGACCTTGATGGGCTGCCCCGACAACACCCTCAAGGAAGCCTTCGTTCGCGGAGGCGGCGCGCCGACCCTGATCCGCTACAACAGCCGTCTGCCGGTTGTTGTCTATGCGCCCCACGACGTGGAGGTGCGTTATCGCGTCTGGAGCGCCGGCCCCGAGGAACGCGCGCCTCGCTGAAATCATCGCGGCGGCGAGCCTTTCGCCTCAGGTCGTTCGCGGCGTGGGCGGCCAGGATGCCGGCGACGCCAGCTTGGCGGGCGGACTCCGTGCGGGGTCCGGCCTGTTCTTCTCGGATGACATCAATCGCGTCAGACCCGCGCTGCCGGTCGTAAGCACAATCATGACCCGCCTCCTGATATTGAGAACTGTTATCATGTTTGCGCATCGGCCTTCGGTCTGGCAAGCCCTTATCCGCAGCAGGGAGTTGAGACATGCGTGAGGACGGCAAGATCGACTATCTGGAGCTGCCCGCCAGCGCGACCGTGACGGTCAAGGCCTTCTACGGGCAGGCGTTCGGCTGGACCTTCCAAGACTATGGCCCGACCTATGCGGCCTTCAGCGAAGGGCTGGACGGCGGTTTCGACGCCGACTCGGAAAACCATTCGCCGGTGCCCCTGCCTGTTCTCTACGCCCACGACCTGGAGGCCATGCAGGCCAAGGTGAAGGCGGCGGGCGGCGTGATCGTGCGGCCGATCTTCGCCTTCCCGGGCGGACGACGGTTCCACTTCCGCGACCCGGCGGGCACCGAACTGGCGGTTTGGTCCGAGGGCTAGGCGCGGGCGCCTAACCCCTATCTGACATCGATATTCTGGGCGATGGTCTCAGCCAGCGCCCGGTCGGCGCCGTCCAGGCTGGACACCCAGATATGCACCTCGCGCGGAACCGTGCCGCGCTGGAACAGATGCTCCAGCGGATGGCGCACGCCGCCCTCGGTCAGGACGATGGAACTGCGCCCGCCCGCCTGGACCTGTTGGCCCGAATAGATCGGGAACTGGGACGTCGGCCCGGTATAGACGGTCACGAACGACTGCTCGCCGCGCCGGATCGTATAGATGTTGAAATCCGGGCCTGGGCGGCCTGTGGTGATGGTGAACCCTGACGGCAGGTTCGCGGTGAACGGCAGGGTGGCGATCGCGCCTGCATCCAGCACGGTCGGTGCGGTCGGACCTGCATCACCCGCCGACGGCGAGGCGGCTGCGGAGGGAGCGGCTGCGGCCCGGTCAGTTGCAGACTGGGCCGGCGCAGACTGGGCAGGCGCGGACTGGGCAGGCGCGGACGGTGTGGGCGCTGCAGGCATCGGCTCGGGCACGAAGGTCGATGCGCCGCTGGAGGGCTGTCGTGTCGGCGCCGGAACGGGCGTCGGGCGCGGGGCCGGATTGGCCGAAGAGGCCGGCGCCGATGCAGCAGGCTGGCTGGCGGGACGCTGAGCAGGGGCGGTTTGGGCCGGGGCGGACTGAGTTGGGGTGGGCCGCACTGCAGCCGGCGCCGGGACTTGAGCAACGGGCGCTTGAGCAGCGGGAGGCTGGGTTTCCGGAGGCTGGGTTACCGGAGGCTGGGCCACCGGAGCCTGAGCCGGCGGTTGAGCGACGGGCCGTTGGGCGGCGACAGGGGCGCTATTCAGGCTGCGCGTCAGGCTGCTCTCGCTGGCCTGGCTGCTGCCGGGCCGAGCGGGCGCGGTCTGGGCAGGCGCAGTCTGGGCCAGAACCGGCGTGGCGACCATCAGGGCCAAGGCGGCGACGGATGCGAGGAGACGGGAATCTGCGTTCATGGCCCGACCTTCGCGCCTCATTCCGTCAACAGCAAGGCAGGCGATATCGCTGACCAAACGGCGTCAGGCGGCCGGCAGTTCGATCCAGAAGGTCGCGCCTTCGTCGGGCGCAGACACCACCCCGATCGAGCCGTCCTGAAGCTCGACCAGCCGCTTGGACAGCGCCAGACCGATGCCGTGTCCCTCGACCATGGACCGTTCAAGGCCCAGCCGGTTGAACGGCTCGAACAGCTCGATCTGCTTGGCCTCGGACAGCCCCCTGCCCTTGTCGATGACCTCGATGCGGATGCGGTCGTCGATACGGCGGGCGGTAAAGCGGATCAGGCCGCCGGTCGCACCGTACTTCATGGCGTTGGTGGCCAGGTTGTCGACGACCTGAGTGATGCGCTGCGAATCGGCCAGGGCGATCAGTTGCGGCTCGGCCAGATCCACCTGCAGATCCAGGGCGCGCGCCTCGGGCCTCAGGGCGGTGGTGCGGCGCACGTCCTCGATCACGCCGCACATGTCCGTCGGCCGGATCTCGACCTTCACAGCCCCGCTTTCGGCGCGAGCCACGTCCAGCAGGTCATGGGCCAGGGTCTCGACCTGACGAGAGGTGCGGACCAGCATCTCGGCCATGTCCTTCTGTTCGGGGGTGATCGGGCCCAGTTGGCCGGACGCCCACAACTCGCCGATGCCGATGATCCCCGCGACAGGGCTCTTGATCTCGTGGGCGACATTGGCCAACAGCCGCGACTTGGCGGCGGTGGCCAGCTCGGCGCGCGTCTGAGCCGCTCGCGCACGGCGCGACAGGCGGTCGCGTTCCTCCAGCATCGAGGCCACCAGGATGATCGGCGCGCAGCCGAACATCAGCATCATCTGCACGATCAGTATCTTTTCACCGAGACTTCGGTCGAGCAGACCGATGGGCCCCAAACCTACGGCGATGGCGCTCAGGGCGAAGGCCGCGATAATGGCAAGCGCGACGGTGATGCCCGGCAGGCGCAACCGGACCGCCGTGGTGATCAGGACCGGCACCATGAAGTATCTGAGCGACGCCGACTGACCGATATAGACGACGCTGCAAATGGCGCAGACGACCGCCAGCATGACGATCCATTCGATCATCTTGGCCGGGTTGCGCAGCACCGCCGCCGCGCGTCGATCCAGCGACATCAGCAGCGGCACGGTCACCACCAGGCCCAGGGTGTGGCTGGCCCACCAGCCTCGCACCGCGATCAGAAGAGGGACATCCAGAGTCGCAGCCATCGCCGCCCCGGCGATCAGGGCGGCGGGAATGGGGGCCAGGACAGCCGTGGCCAGCAGGAAGCGACAGGCGCCCGTGACGGTGGCGAAGTTGAGCGCGGGCGCCAGGCGGCGGGCCAGCAGCACCGCCAACACGATCTCCACCGTATTGGCTAAGGCCAGGCACAGGGCCAGGACCATGTCCGCACCGCTCAGCATCTCGCCGCACAGGGCGGCGCCGGCGATTAGGGCGGCGAAAATCAGGTCCGTGTCGCGGGTGCGCGATGTCCTGAGCCAGGCGGCGACGGCGATCCCATTGGCCGCCCAAAGCAGCAGGAACCATTCGCTGGACCGCACCAGGCCGATGGCCAGCAGCAACAGGGCCGCGACGACGACCGCCCAGGCCATGGGCATCATGGCGTGTCGGGGTTCCTTGGCGCGCACGGGCGCCACCGGCGGGGCGGAGGTCGTGGGGGCGGTCGTCATGTCCAGCACGCGGCTGAGGGGCATCTGGCGATTATCCGGATACGCGGCATCGCGCACGGACGCCATCTAGCCACCAGCTTCCTAATATCCCCTGAAGCTCAGGGATAACCGCGGCCAGCAGACACCGGGCGCAAGACGCCCACACCCAGCCCTGATCAGCCGCCCGTCAGCACCCGCTGAAAGGCGCGGACCGCCTCTGTAGGCCCCTTCGGATGGCTCCAGACGCCCGCGCTTACCGCCACGAAATCCGCCCCGGCAGCGGCCACAGCCGCGACGTTGTCGACGGTGATACCGCCGATGGCCACGCAGGGAATCTCGACCGTCTCCTGCCAGATGGTCAGGATCTCGAGGTCGGGACGATGCGTTGTCTCCTTGGTATCGGTGGGGAAGAAGGCGCCAAAGGCCACATAGTCGGCGCCCGCCTCGGCGGCCTCCATTGCCATGTCGCGGCTGTCGTGACAGGTGGCACCGATCATGGCGTCCGGCCCCATCAGGCGCCGCGCCGAGGCCACAGAGGCGTCGGACTGGCCCACATGAACGCCATCGCAGCCCAGGTCTGCGGCCAGGTCTGGCCGGTCATTCAGAATCAAGGCCACGTCATGGGCGCGCGCGATGGGCGCCAGTCTCTGGACACAGGCGCGGATCGTCGCCTCGTCGGCGGGCTTCAGCCGCACCTGCAGGGCGGCGACGTCGCCTGCGCCCAGCGCGGCTTCCAGATCGGCGGCGAAGGCCTCCAGGTCGGGGATCGCGGGGGGCGTGACGAGATAAAGCCGGGTGGCGGGACGGGGGGGAACAGTGGATGCGCGGGCCATGCCATGGACCTGCCCGATCCGAACAGGCCGCGTCAACGGGTGCGACATGCGAACGACTTGCACTCTCTTTATCATCGCGATAGAGAATGATTATCAAACGAGTCCTAGGATTGCTTCCTTGTACGTCTGCAACTGCAATGGTCTTCGCCAGCGTGACGTCGCCCTCGCCATCGAGGCGGGCGCCAGCCGTCCGCGCGACATCTTCGCCCGCAACCAGTGCCAGGCCCAGTGCGCCAAATGCGTCTGCGAAATGCGCCAGATGATCCAGGACAGCCGCGAAGTGTTCGCACTCGCAGCCGAATAGACGCCAGACTGTCCTAAGCTCTGCTTAGACAGACAGTCATTCGCACTATCAATGTCGTGATAAGACCTCGCAAGTAAACCAAAGCCGGTTTGCTGTGGTAATTGCCGCTTCGACGAACGTCGGATACCTCTGAGGACGGCCCCTTGCCGCCCGATCCGTACGGCGAGCAAGGACCATGGCCATGAAGGGCGATCCCGCGATCATCCGCACCCTCAATGCGGTGCTGACCAACGAACTGACGGCGGTGAACCAGTATTTCCTGCACGCCCGCATGTTCGAAAGCTGGGGCCTGTCGCACCTCGGCAACGTGATCTACCAAGAGTCGATCGGCGAGATGAAACACGCCGACATGTTGATCAAGCGCGTCCTCTTCCTCGACGGCCTGCCCAACCTGCAGGACCTGCACAAGCTGAAGGTCGGTGAAGACCCCATCGAATGCCTGGGCGTCGACCTGCAACTCGAAATCGACAGCCGCGCCACCACCGCCGCCGCCGTGACCCAGTGCGAAGAGGCCCGCGACTATGTCAGCCGCGACCTGTTGATGAAGATCCTGGCCGATACCGAGGAACACATCGACTTCCTGGAAAACCAGCACAAGCTGATCGAGCTGATGGGCGCCCAGAACTATCTGCAGTCGGCGATGAAGGAGATCGTCACCGACAACAGCGCCACCGGCGGCTGACGGCGACGGGCGGGGCGGGGCGGCCTTTTCGGAACCGCTGCGGTCGCTGACCATTAGCCTTCAGGGCTAGCTGGGAGCGCACCATGAGCAGTATCGACGAGGTTTTCGACGACGTTCAGGACCGGGCCACGGACCTGTTGAACTCGGAGGGCCGCTCAGGCGTCCATGTGGCGACTGGGATCGTGCTGACGGTCGGGTTCGCCCTGCTGGCCCATGCGATCGCCTCGGGCACGTTGAAGCCCAGGCGCACCATGAAGTCCCTCCGCCGAAACGAAGGCCCCGTGCAGGAGAAGCCGCGCGGGGCGTTCAGCCTGATCCTGCCCGCCGTCTTCTCGGCCACCACCCTGTCGGCGGTTCGAGTCTGGAACGCCCCCACCAGCCGCGAGCGGTCCCTGGCCATGGGGCTGTGGTTCGCGGCCCAGACGGTGAACGCCGTCTGGCTGGGCCTGCGCCCCTCCTCCATGCGCAGCCAGATCGCCGCCGCCATGTCGTCGGCCGGTCTGGCCGCGGCCTTCGCCTTCGAGGCGCGCAAGCTGGACGAGGACGCGGGCAAGATGGCCGCACCGACGGGCGCAGGGGTTCGGATCGCCAACTTCCTGGGCCGCAAGACCGAACAGGCGACGGACGGAGCCCGCACCCTGCACTGAGGCGCTTTCTGCAAGGATTGCCCTCGCCGCGCTCTTCCTCTACGGATCGCGCCCTTCGCGCGCCCGTCACGGGACCGGCAGCGCCCTCAGACAGTGAATCCCATGGCCAAGATCAACGGCAACACCATCAAGCCCGGCATGGTGCTTCAGCACAACAACGGCCTCTGGGTCGTGACCAAAGCCAGCCACGTCAAGCCCGGCAAGGGCGGCGCCTTCGCCAACGTCGAGGCCAAGAACCTCGAAACCGGCAACAAGCTCAACGAACGCTTCCGGTCGGAAGACAAGGTCGAGCGCGTCACCCTGGAACAGAACGACTTTTCCTACCTGTACGAACAGGGCGACGCCCTGGTCTTCATGGACGACGCCACCTACGAGCAGATCGAACTGCAGAAGGACTGGGTCGGCGACGAACGCATCCCCTACCTGCAGGACGGCATGAAGGTGGTCATCGAAATGCACGAAGGCCGCCCGATCGGCCTGTCGCTGCCCGACCAGGTCACCGTCACCGTCGCCGAGACCGAGCCGACGGTGAAGGGCCAGACCGCCTCTTCGTCCTACAAGCCCGCCATGGCCGACAACGGCGTCCGCATCATGATCCCGCCCTATATGTCCGCCGGTGAGCGCATCGTGGTCGACACCTCCACCGGCGAATACGTCCGCCGCGCCGACTGAGGCGCGACGAGCACTGACTAGACCGGAGGCGCAATCCTGCGCCTCCATGACCTTCTCCGACCGTCCGGGCGGCTGCTGCCGCCTTGAAGGTCTGTCGGACCAGGAGATCCCCCATGGCCCTCGCCTCCGCCCTCGTCTCCGTCATGATCGACGCCGTCCGCAAGACGGCCCGCCCCATGCTTCGCGACTTCGGCGAGGTCGCCCACCTGCAGGTCTCGCGCAAGGGCCCCGGCGACTTCGTCACCGCCGCCGACATCAAGGCCGAGGACACCCTCTACGAACTGCTGATGAAGGCCCGCCCCGGCTACGGCTTCCTGGGCGAGGAACGCGGCATGATGGAAGGGACCGACAAGTCCCACACCTGGATCGTCGACCCGATCGACGGCACCACCAACTTCATGCACGCCATGCCCCACTTCGCCATCACGGTGGGCCTGCAACGCTATGCGCCGGACGGCTCGTCCGAGATCGTCGCTGGCGTCACCTACAACCCGATCATGAATGAGCTGTTCTGGGCCGAGAAGGGCAAGGGCTGCTATCTGAACGACACCCGCATCCGCGTCGCCGGTCGTCGCGACCTGTCGGAAAGCCTGATCGCCACCGGCCTGCCCTTCATCGGCAAGTCGGGTCACGCCCAGTCGATCAAGGATATCCACGCCGTGGGCCAGCGCGTCGCCGGCATCCGCCGCCTGGGCTCTGCGGCCCTGGACTTCGCCTGGGTCGCCTGTGGCCGGTTCGACGCCTATTACGAGCGCAACCTGAAGCCCTGGGACGTGGCGGCGGGCATCCTGTTCGTCACCGAGGCAGGCGGCATCGTCACCACCATCGACAACGACAGCGACCCCAAGACGGGCGTGTCCATCCTGGCGGCCAACGCCGAACTGCATAAGCCGCTGCGCAAGGTGCTGCAGGGCTGAGGCGTCACACGGAGATCACCGAAGACGACTAGGCGTGACCCATGCTTCGCGCCATTGTCCTCGTTCTGATCATGCTGATAGGGACCCCTGCCCTGGCCCAGTCGCCCCTCGTCATCGCCCATCGCGGCGCCTCGGGCGAACGCCCCGAGCACACCCGCGCGGCCTATGAACTGGCCGTCGACCAGGGCGCCGACGTCATCGAGCCCGATCTGGTGATGTCCAGCGACGGAGCCTTCGTCGTCCGGCACGAGAACGAGATCGGCGGCACGACCGACGTCGCCTCCCATCCCGCCTTCGCCGCCCGGCGCACCACAAAGGTCATCGACGGCGTCGCGGTCACCGGCTGGTTCACCGAAGACTTCACCCTGGCGGAGCTGAAGACCCTGAGGGCGCGAGAGCGCCTGCCCCATCTGCGGCCCGGCAATGTCGCCTTTGACGGGCGCGGGCAGATCCTGACCTTTGACGAAGTGGTGGCCATAGCCCGCGAGGCCTCGGCCAGCACCGGGCGGGTCATCGCCGTCGCGCCCGAACTGAAACATCCCGGCTATTTCGCCTCCATCGACCTGCCGATGGAGGACGCCTTCGTCGCCGAACTGAAACGCCTCGGCCTGACCGGGGCGGATGCGCCCATCCTGGTCCAGTGTTTCGAGGTGGGGCCGCTGGAGCGCCTGTCGCGCCGCATCGACGCCCCTCTGGTGCAGTTGATCGAAGCGTCCGGCAATCCTGCGGATCGGCCCGACCTGACCTATGCCGACATGATCACGCCGCAGGGGCTGGCCGGGATCGCCGCCTACGCCCGGTGGGTGGCGCCCGCCGCGACCCTGGTCCTACCTCGCGACGCTGAAGGGCGCACGACGGCCGTCAGCCCCCTGGTCGCAGACGCCCATGCGGCGGGGCTGAAGGTGGTGGTCTGGACGCTCAGGGCCGAGAATGTCTTCCTGCCGCTGGAATATCGCCAGGGCGACGCCGAGGCCGATCACGGCGACTTCGCAGGCTATGCCCGCGCCATTCGCGACGCCGGGGTGGACGCGGTGTTCAGCGACTTCCCCGGCCTGATGGTCGAGGTCCTGAACTAGTGCTCAGGCCCGAACGGCGCCACGCGATCCATCGACGCCCAGAGCCGACAGCGCCGCCTGGGCGATCTGTTCGGCGTTCAGGCCAGCCGTGGCGTACATGGCGGCGGGGTTGTCCTGGTCCTGGAAGACGTCGGGCAGGTGCAGGGTGCGGATCTTGAGGCCCGCATCCAGCGCGCCCTTGTCGGCCAGCAGTTGCAGCACAAAGGCGCCGAAGCCGCCCATGGCGCCCTCTTCCACCGTGATCAGGGCCTCATGTTCGCGCGCGAGGCGCAGGATCATGTCGGCGTCCAGAGGCTTGGCGAAACGGGCGTCGGCGACGGTGGCCGAGACGCCGCGCGCCGCCAGGGCGTCGGCGGCCTTGAGCGATTCCTGCAAGCGGGTGCCCAGCGACAGGATGGCGACCGAGGTCCCTTCGCGGACGATACGGCCCTTGCCGATCTCCAGCGGGGCGGCCAGTTCGGGGATCTCGACCCCTACGCCGTCGCCGCGCGGATAGCGGAAGGCCGAGGGCCGGTCGTCGATCTCGCAGGCCGTGGCGATCATGGCGGCCAGATCCGCTTCGTCGGCGGCGGCCATCAGGACCATGCCCGGCAAAGCCCCCATGTATCCGATGTCGAAGCTGCCCGCGTGGGTCGCGCCATCGGCGCCGACCAGACCGGCCCGATCCATGGCGAACCGCACCGGCAGGGACTGGATGGCCACGTCGTGGACGACCTGATCGTATCCGCGCTGCAGGAAGGTCGAATAGATGGCGCAGAAGGGCTTCATCCCGTCCGCCGCCAGACCGGCGGCGAAGGTCACCGCGTGCTGCTCGGCGATACCGACGTCATAGGTGCGCGACGGGAAGGCCTGGCCGAACAGGTCCAGCCCGGTGCCCGAGGGCATGGCGGCGGTGATGGCGACGATTGAGGGATCGCGCTCGGCCCGCTTGATCAGCTCGGTCCCAAACACCTTGGTGTAGGAGGGAACGTTGGACACCGACTTGGACTGCTTGCCCGAGACCACGTCGAACTTGACCACGGCGTGCAGCTTGTCGGCGCTGGATTCGGCGGGAGCGTATCCCTTTCCTTTTTGCGTCACGACATGGACCACCACCGGACGGTCGGTGATGGCGGCGGCGTTCTTCAGGATCGGCACCAGATTGTCGAGGTCATGCCCGTCGACCGGCCCGATGTAATAGAAGCCCAGCTCCTCGAAGAAGGTGCCGCCCACGATCATGCCGCGGGCGTATTCCTCGGCCTTGCGCGCCGCATTGCGGAACGGGCGCGGCATATGCTCGGCGACCTTCTTTCCGAACTGGCGGAAATTGCGATAGGCGCCGCCCGAGACCTGTTTGGCCAGATAGGCGCTCATGCCGCCGACCGGGGGCGCGATCGACATGTCGTTGTCGTTGAGGATGACGGTCAGCTGGCCGGTCGTCTCGGCGGCGTTGTTCATCGCCTCATAGGCCATGCCCGCAGACATCGAGCCGTCGCCGATTACGGCCACGACCTTGTTGGTCTCGCCCTTCTGATCGCGCGCGGCGCAGAAGCCCAGGGCGGCGCTGATCGAGGTCGAGGCGTGGGCCGCGCCAAAGGGGTCGTATTCGCTCTCTGACCGCTTGGTGAAGCCCGACAGCCCGCCCGGCTGGCGCAGAGTGCGGATGCGGTCGCGGCGGCCCGTCAGGATCTTGTGCGGATAGCACTGGTGACCGACGTCCCAGATCAGGATGTCCCTGGGCGTATCGAACACATGGTGCAGAGCCGTCGTCAGTTCGACCACGCCCAGGCCTGCGCCCAGATGGCCGCCCGTGACCGACACGGCGTCGATCGTCTCGGCCCGCACTTCATCGGCGAGTTGCCGCAACTGGGCGATGTCGAACCCGCGGATGTCGGAGGGAACGGTGACGGTGTCGAGAAGCGGGGTTTCGGGCATTGAATCAATCTAGTCCGAGTTCGGCGAACGCGCGAGTGTCCATGTCGCCATCAGGGCCTATGCGCAAACCTCACGCTGACGCGACGTTCCCGATCAGCTTCGTCGGTTCAGCACATAATCCACGCTGGCCTTCAGGTGTTCGGCGTCGGCGCCGAACAGGTCCAGGTGGCTGCGGGCCTGGTCGGCCAGATGTGCGACGCGATGACGCGCCGCCTCGACGCCCAGCAGGGTGACGAAGTTGGTCTTGCCCAGGGCCGCATCCTTGCCGCCCGCCGCCTTGCCCAGTACGTCCTCGTCGCCGTCCACATCCAGCAGGTCGTCGACGATCTGATAGGCCAGGCCGATGTCGTGGGCGAACTTGATCAGGGCCTGCTGCTGGGCCTCGCCGGCGCGGGCGATGATCAGCGGAATCTCGAAGGCGTAGGTGAACAGGGCGCCGGTCTTCAGCCGCTGCATCCGCGCCACCCCGCCCAGGTCGTCGCGCACGCCCAGAAGGTCGATCATCTGGCCGCCCGCCATGCCACGCGCGCCCGACGCCATGGACAGGCGCGCCGCCAGTTCGCAGCGGATTTCGGCTTCGTCGTGGGTGTCCTCGTTCAGGATGATGTCGAAGGCGGCGGTCTGCAGGGCGTCCCCGGCCAGGATGGCGGTTGCCTCGTCATAGGCGATGTGCAGGGTCGGACGGCCCCGCCGCATGTCGTCATTGTCCATCGCCGGCAGGTCGTCGTGGACCAGGGAATAGGCGTGGACGCATTCCAGGGCGCAGGCGGCGCGCAGCACAGACTGTTCCTCGATGTCGAACAGCCGCGCCGCCTCCAGGGCGAAATAGGGCCGCAGCCGCTTGCCGGGCCCCAGCGCCGCATAGCGCATGGCCTCGGTCAATCGGGATTCGGGGCCGTCGGCGCGCGGCAGCAGGCGGTCCAGGGCCACGGTGACCACGTCGGCGACCTCGGCGACCCGGTCGATCACCGACTGCTCGACCGAATTGGCGGCGTGGGGCTTGGTGGATCCGTTGGCAGGATGGGTCAAAACAGCCTCCCGCCGATCGCGGCGTCGCGGTCCACGCCGACCAGGACCACCTCGCCCTCGGCGTCGGGAAAGCCCAGGGTCAGGACCTCGGACATGAAGGGGCCGATCTGGCGCGGGGCGAAATTGACCACAGCGGCGACCTTGCGGCCCCTGAGCTGCTCGAGAGTGTAGTGGCGGGTGATCTGGGCCGACGAACGTTTGACGCCGATGTCGGGGCCGAAGTCGATGGTCAGCTTGAAGGCCGGCTTGCGCGCCTCGGGAAAGGCCTCGGCGGTGACGATCTGGCCGATACGGATGTCGACCCGGCTGAAATCATTGAAGCCGATGCGGTCGAGGGCCGGGCCGCCGGCGGCGGACATCAGTTGAACTCGGCGGGCTCGACGCCCTTGGCCTGGCCGTCGGCACCGACGACGATCTTCTCGACCCGCAGCTGGGCGGCCTTCAACCGGGCCTCGCAATGGGATTTCAGCCGCGCGCCCTCTTCGTACAGGCTGATGGATTCCTCCAGCGGGGCCTGGCCGGATTCGAGGCGCGAGACGATGGTCTCCAGCCGGGCGAGGGCGTCCTCGAAGCTGAGGTCGGTAAGGGGGGCTGCGTCGGTCATGTCGGGCGACCCTAAAGGCGGCTCCGCGCCGGTTCAACGCCGAATACGGGCTCAGCGCGGGTCGGCGACCGTGACGGCCAGGCGGCGCGCCGAAAGGATAGCGATACGCGGGTCCAGCATCTGTCCGCGCATGAAGCCCTCGCCCTCGGTCGCCGATTTCGGGGCGGCCAGGATCTGGCGCACCACGTCCATGCCGTCGATCACATGGCCGAAGACGGCGAAGCCCGGATCGCTGGGGCTGGCGTCCAGCGAAGGCACGTCGCCCAGGATGATGAAGAAGTCGCCGGTCGCCGAGCCGGGCTCGTAGCGGGCCATCGACACGGCGCCGTCCGTGTGGCGCAGGCCCGTCTGGCTGGTCGGCTCATGGGCGATGGGGTCCAGGATGCGGTCGGGCGCATTGTTCGCCCCGCCCTGGATCAGCCCCAGACCGGGGGCGATGACCATGCCGCGATAGAAGTCCGTCCCGTCAAACCGCTTGTCGTCGACATAGCGCAGGAAGTTGGCCGAAGTGACGGGGGCGGCGGGGTCCAGGGCGATGACGATGTCGCCGGCCGAGGTCGTGAGGACGACATGCTCGCGGGCCTGGGCCGCGACGACGGCGGCGACGGGGGTGGCCTCGGCCTCCACTGTCTGGGCCAGGGCGGGCGCGGCCAATAGGGTCAGCAAGAGGGCCAGAGGCAGGGTGCGCCGATCCATCGCCGTCTCCTTCGCGATCAGCGCTTTTCGAAGCGGCGCTGGGACCAGTATTTGAAGCCCTGGTTGTGAACCAGACGCCAGCCTTCGGCCTTCAGCCGGCGGCCCACCATATGATTGAAATAGCCGTGGGCGAAGACGATCACGTCCTGCCCCTGGGCCGCGCGGTCGATCAGGATCCGGGCTGCCTGGGCCGCGCGGACATCGGCCTGGGCGCGGGTTTCCTGGCCTGCGTGATGGTTGAAGAAATGCCACCAGAAGCGCGACACCCCGCCCCACCATTTGGGCGACAGCTTAATCCAGTCGGGAAAGTTCGGGGGCGGCAGGGGCGCCTCGATGAACAGGGCGTCCGAGGCGATGTCGCGACCATCGGCCACGGCCGTGGCGGTCTCGACGGCCCTGCGGCGGGTCGAGGAATAGATCACGCCCGCCCCTGCGACGGCGTCCATCAGTTCGGGCGGCGGCGTCTGGCCGGCCAGCAGGCCGCCAACCTCGTAGCGCGCCCACCAGTCGCCGTATTCGGCGGCGCTGAGCATGCATTTGCGCGACAGGGCGGGCTCGCCATGGCGGGTCAGGATGATGGCGCCGGACCGGCCCGAGATAGCGGGGCTCACGGTCGCGGGCGTAGGATCGGCGTGCGCGGGGCCGGCGTCGATGGATTCGCCGGGGGGCATGTCGCGGGCGGGGCTGGTCATCTGGGTGGTCATGATGCGGGGACGGATCGAAAATCCTTCGACGTTCTCGTCCCTTAGCCCTCCCCAGATCCAGATCGCGAACAGGCGCCTGACAGTCGCCCTGAGTGGGGTGGTAACCGCCCTCGGGCGGCGACACAACCGGGATGACGCCACAAGCCCGTTATGCCATCCATCAGGATTGTCGTGGATGACGCCGCAGCGGCCGCGGTGTAATCGCCGGCCATGTCCACGACGCCAGACCCCGCAGTCCTGATCCGCCCCGCCCGCCCCGAAGACGCCGAGGCTCTGGGCGCTCTGGGCCGCCAGACCTTCATCGACACCTTCGTCGAGGGTTTCGCCATCCCCTACCCGACCGCAGACCTGGCCGAGTTCCTGGACGCCAGCTTCAGCGAGCCGGCGACGCGCCGCAAGCTGGCCGAGCCGGGAACCGCATGGTGGGTCGCCGAACGGGAAGGCGAACTTCTGGCCTTCGCCAACGCCGGACCCAACGGCCTGCCCCACCCCGACGCGACCCCGGCCAATATGGAGCTGCGCCGCCTCTATGTCGGCAAGGCCGCGCAGGGACTGGGCCTGGGCACGCAATTGCTGAAGCTGTCGCTGGACTGGATGCAGGCCCACACCGACGGCCCCCTGTGGATCGGCGTCTGGAGCGGCAACGAAAAGGCCCTGAAACTGTACGGAGCCTACGGTTTCGAGAAGGCGGGGGAATACGAATACCCCGTCGGCGCCTGGCGCGACCACGAGTTCATCTTGCGGCGCGGATAGACGTTCGGCGAACCTCGTGCTCTCCTTCCAAAATAGGAGTCGTCATGATGTTTTATCGGATCGCTGCGATCGCTCTAACGCTGGCGGCGTGCTCCACAATTGTCCACGCGCAAGACGCTGCGCCTGAGAACAGGCCGCCGACGGCCGAAGAGATTGCTGCGGCCCATTCCTATGCCGATCGGTTGATCGCGACGGCCAATGCCGCCCGCTATTTCGAGAACGCCACCACTGACGCCACGCCTTCGGTTCGTCACAAGGCGTCCGGCATGACCTGCGCCTTTTCGGACCCACAGTACGACGCGATCTATATCTTCCCAGCTCGAGGCTCGCTCGGTGAGGGCGATGACGTGGGCTGTAATACCCGAATGGGCGACGTCAACTTCAGCAACTATGCGACCCGCTATGCCGGAGAGGTGAGCGAAGACGATGTGATCCAGGATTCGATGAACGCCATCAGGCAGCGTTTTCCGGATGCGAAAGCTCACGCCGAAGGACTAATTACGGCCACCATCAATGAAGGTCCGGCCCAGCGCGTCGCAGGCTATGACATCACGATTGACGGCCGCTCTATGCTGACCCTCGTTCTGGTGACGCAGCAGGGGGAGTGGAGCTTCAAGGGTAGGGTGACCGGACCGTCGGAAAGCGGCATGGCGACGAACCTGCTGGGCGCCCTGATGTTCTCGCGCAGCCTGCCGGGCGGCGTGGAGAAAGCCACTCCCTAAGGCCTCGGGTTTGCGGCATTAAGGTCTCATGCTGATCCCCTTCTTCACCGCCCTGCGCGACGCCAAGGTTCCGGTCTCGACCAAGGAATGGCTCCATCTGATGGAGGCCATGGACAAGGACGTGGCGGGCGGGAAGATCGAGGACTTCTATCACCTGTCGCGCGCCGTCCTGGTCAAGGACGAGAAACACTACGACCGCTTCGACCAGGTGTTCGGCAAGGTGTTCAAGGGCGTCGAGAGCCTCGGGATCGGCGACGACCTGACCACCCATATCCCCGAGGACTGGCTGAAGCTGCTGACGGACAAATACCTCACCGACGAGGAGAAGGCCGAGATCGAGGCGCTCGGCGGGTTCGACAAGCTGATGGAGACGCTGAAACAGCGTCTGGAGGAGCAGAAGGAACGCCACCAGGGCGGATCGAAATGGATCGGCACGGGCGGGACTTCGCCCTTCGGTCACGGCGGCTATAATCCCGAAGGCGTGCGCATCGGCGGGCCGGGCAAGCACGGCCGGGCGGTCAAGGTCTGGGAAAAGCGCGAATACAGAAACCTGGACGACACGGTCGAACTGGGCACCCGCAACATCAAGATCGCCCTGCGCCGCCTTCGCCGGTTTGCGCGCCTGGGCGCCGCCGAGGAACTGGACATCGACGGCACCATCGACGGCACCGCGCGCCAGGGCTGGCTCGACATCCAGATGCGGCCCGAGCGGCGCAATACGATCAAGGTGCTGCTGTTCCTCGACGTCGGCGGGTCGATGGACGGCCATATCAAGCTGGTCGAGGAGTTGTTCTCGGCGGCCAAGACCGAGTTCAAGAACCTGGAGTTCTTCTACTTCCACAATTGCCTCTACGAGGGCGTCTGGAAGGACAATCGGCGCCGGCACGCCGAGAAGACGCCGACCTGGGAAGTGCTGAACAAATACCCCGGCGACTGGCGGGCCATCTTCGTGGGCGACGCGACCATGAGCCCCTATGAGGTCACCATGCCCGGCGGCTCGGTCGAGCACTGGAACGAAGAAGCCGGCGCCGTCTGGCTGAAACGGGCGCGGCAACAGTGGGACAAGTCGGTGTGGCTGAACCCGGTCGCCGAGAAATACTGGAACTACACCGCGTCAGTGAAGCTGATCGGCGAGGTCATGGACGAACGGATGTTCCCCCTGACGCTGGACGGGCTCGACAAGGCCATGCGGACCCTGACCCGCTGAGGGCCAGATACGACAACGCCGCCCCCGGTCGGGAGCGGCGCTGGCTGATCAAGCGGCGTACGCTATTTCTTGAAGGCGTCGCGCACGGAATCCTTGGCGCCGCCTACGGCGTTCTGGACCTTGCCTTCGACCTGATCCGCACGACCTTCGGCCTTCAGTTTTTCGTCGCCAGTCACATGGCCAGCGGCTTCCTTGATCTTGCCGCCCATGTTCTTGGCGGCGCCTTCGATACGATCGTTATCGGGCATGGAAAACTCCTGTAAAAGGGCGTCGCCGGGGCGCGACGCTTCGGCATAAACAACCGACGGCCGCCCCGATCGTTCCGTTCAGGCCTCAGGCGTGATGACGCAGCCACCGGGCCACGGCCCAGGCGTGGGCGTCGTGGCGCAGTTCGGCCAGGGCCGTGCGCGGGTGCAGCCAGACCAGTTCGTGGTCGTCCTCGACCTTGGCCGCTGGGTCGATGGACAGGTACTGGGCGATCCAGAAGCCGCCGAGATTATTGACCGGCTGGCCGTCCGACTTGAGGAAATACTGGCCCGCCTCGGCGATCCGCTCGACGGGCCGAACGGCCATGCCGGTCTCTTCGACGAACTCGCGGACAAGGGCCTGCTGCTCGGTCTCGTCGCCGTCCACAGCGCCGCCCGGCAGGTCGTAATAGGGAATGTCGCGCGTCACGCGCACGCAGGCGATCTTCTGGTCCTGGAAGACCAGCCCAAAGGCGGCGGGCCGCTTGAGATACGACAGGGCCGGGTTCGCAATGCCGAATTGCAGTTGCGGCGTCATGGTCAGAGGTCGAAAGCCAGCCGGGCGCGGACGCCCTTGTGCTCTCGGTCGAACTCGACGGCCGAGCGCAGGCCCGAGGCCATGGCGCTGATGATCTTGCCGCCCAGGCCGGTGCCCTTGGGCGCGCCGTCACCCATGCCGGGACCGTCGTCCTCGACCGTCAGCAGGGCGCGGCCGTCGGCGCCGGGGCGCAGGATGATGCGGATCTCGCCGCCCTGACCCGGCTGATAGGCGTACTTGACGGCGTTGGTGACCAGCTCGGTGACGACGACGCCCAGGGACACCGCCTGGTCGGTCGTGACCCGCATGGGCTCGGCCTGCAACACCAGGGTCGGCGATCCGGCGTCCGGTCCCAGCGACTTGCTGAGCTCGTCGATCAGCCCGGCCAGATACTCGTCCATCGCGACCGAGGACATGTCGCCCGAGGTGTAGAGGCGGCGATGGACGTGGGCCACGGCCTCGATCCGGGCTTGAGCCTCCTTGAGGGCGTTGCGCGCGCCTTCGTCGGCAAGGTGGCGCAGTTGCAGCGACATGAAGGTCGAAACCAGTTGCAGCGAGTTGCCGACCCGGTGATTGACCTCGCGCAGCATGGCCTCCGCGCGATCGCGGGCCAGGCGGATATGTTCGAAGGCCTCGTCGTTCTCGCGCTGCAGCCGGCGACGCAGCAGGGCGTCTTCCAGCGCCGAGCGCAACAGGGCGGTGAAGTCCTCGGAAACGTCCTTAATGACATAGTCGGCGGCGCCCGCGCGCAGGGCCGCGACGGCGATACGGCCTTCCTGGGCCCCCGTGACATAGACGACCGGCGGCGGCTCGGGCAGAGCCATGATGTCCGGCAGGACGTCCAGCCCATCGCGCGCCGGCATATAGTGGTCCAGGGCGCAGATGTCGTAGTCGCCGCTCGCCAGGGCTTGCAGCCCCGAATCACCGTCGGCGGCGCAGGTCACCTCATAGCCGTGGCGGCCCAACTCCTTCTGGACCAGCCGGGACAGGCCGGCGTCGTCGTCTATGTAGAGGAGCCGAATCACGGGTGCGTCAGACCTCATTCGATGTCGGGCGCCTGCATGACGGACAGGAACAGCCCCAGCTGGCGGATGGCGCCGGCGAAGCTCTCATAGTCCACCGGCTTGGTGATGTAGACGTTGCAGCCCAGGTCGTAGCAGCGCTGGATTTCGGTCTTGTCGTCGGTGGTGGTCAGCACGACGACGGGCGCGCGTTTCAGCCGCTCGTCCTTCTTCACCTCGGCCAGAATATCGGTGCCCTGCATGTCGGGCAGGTTGAGATCCAGCAGGATGAGCATGGGGCCGTTGGCGCGCACCTCGTCGCTGAACAGATAGTCGAGCGCCGGTTGGCCTGCATCGAAATGCATGATGTCGTTGGATATATTCGCCCGGCGAATATTCTTCTCGATGAGTTTGGCGTGCCCGTGGTCGTCCTCGACCATGACAATCTTTACGGGTGTGCTCACAGGGCGTCTCCAGCCTCGTCCAAGATCAGGCGTTTGGGGAATTTAAGATGAAAAGTCGAGCCCTTGCCAAGCTCTGACTCGACACTGATCTCGCCGCCCAGCCGGCGAACGCTGTTTCGCACAAAGGCCAGACCCAGGCCCTCGCCGGGCTGATCCTGGCGACCGGCGCGGCGGAACAGTTCAAACACGCGTTCGTGGTCGCGCGGCGCAATCCCACGGCCATTGTCCGTCACCGCATATTCGACCCAGCCGCCGGGGCGAGCCTCGCCCGTGACCACGATCCGGCCCGGACGCGACGGGTCCAGGTATTTGACGGCGTTGTCGATCAGATTGCCCATGATCTGTTCCACCGACAGCCTGTCGTTCTCCATGTCGGCCATAGGCTGGACGACGATCTCCGCGCCGGCGTCGGTCACCTGGTGATGCATGCTGTCGGCGATACGCTGGGCCATCGCGGTCATGTCCAGCGTCTCGGGCGTCAGATTGCGGCGGCCCTCACGCGACAGTTTCAGGATGGCGTTGATCAGCCGGTCCATCTTCTCGGTCGAGGCGCGGATGAAGCCCACAGCCTCGGGGATGTCCTCGCGCACCGCCAGCAGGGCGTCGTTCTCGATCAGGTCGGGAGCCACCGTCTGCACCTTGGTCATTTGCAGGTCGATGGTCTTGCCCGCCTGCTCCAGCTCGGAGGTGTAGCCCATGACGTTCACCAGGGGCGAACGCAGGTCGTGGCTGACGATATAGGCGAAGCGCTGGACCTCCTCGTTGGCGCGGGTCAGGGCCGCGGTGCGCGAGCGGACCGTGTCTTCCAGCCCGGCGTTGACCCGGTCGACGGCCGCCCGGGCCGCATTGATCTCGCCCAGATAGCGGCGGACCAGCATGACGATGATCGCTCCCAGAACCAGGATCAGCACGCCGGCGACGAAGTTGACGGTGATGGTCACCACCGCCGACAGCCGCGACCGGGCGGCCTGGGCCTTCACGGCCTCGCCCTGAAGCCTGTCGATCCGGCCCAGTTCGGCGCGCAGCTGAGTCATGATCTCCTGACCGCGTCCAGCACGCACGATGCTGACAGCCTCGCCGATCCGACCCTGTCGGGCGAAGTCCAGGGTGCGCGACATCTCCTGGAACTTGGCGTCCGACAGCCGCCGCAGTTCCCCGGCCGAGGCGCGGAATTCCTGGCTGACCTCGGCCGTTCTGGCCAGATCTTCAAACAAAGGGGCGTTGGCGGCGCGCGACGCCTCATAGGCGGCGAAGAAGCCCGGCTGGGCGGTCAGCAGATAGCCGCGCTGCGCGGTCTCCGCCTCCTCGACATTGAGCAGGACGGATCGGGCGGCGCGGCGGACCTGCCAGGTGGCGTCGACCTGGGCGTTGATCTCGGCCGTCCGCTGGATCAGCACGAAGGTCGAGAAGTTGGCCAGCAGCAGCAGGGACAACGCCCCGGCCAGCAGGATCACCACCGACCGCGCCAGGGATGGCGTCTTCAGGAAACGCCGCATCGAGACGAAATCCAGCAGGCTGGAGCGCCCCAATGACGGGAAGCGGGTGGCGGGCGCATCGTTCATAGCGCAAGGTTTAGCTGGGCTGTGGCCCAAGTCCAGCGCCCGTCGCGCCGGACCGGTCCCAAGTACTTGTTTTTCCCGGCCGACTGGCCAGCCCTGACAGGAGCGCCGAACATGGTTTCATGGTGGTGGGTGGTTCCGGCGTTCGTCGCCGTCATCGGCGGACTGTTCCTGCTGAACGGACTGGCGTCCCTGTTCGGCGGCCGTGTCTTTGGCGGCCTGTTCAAGATCATTGGCGGCGGCGCGGTGCTGGCCGTGGCCCTTGCCGCCACCCTGCTGGCCCAGAACATCCAGACCTATTCGCGCCTGACCTACGAACGGCCGGTGGCGACCATCCAGCTGCGCCAACTGAGCCGCCAGTACTACGAGGCCACCCTGATCCAGCCGCCCTCGGCGGAGGGGCAGCCCGCACGCACCGCCCTGTATCCCGTCAACGGCGACGAGTGGCGGATCGAGGCCCAGGTGCTGAAATGGAAACCCTGGGCCAATGTGCTGGGACTGGACACGCAATACAGGCTGGACCGTCTGTCGGGGCGTTATCAGGACATCGAACAGGAACGCACTGGCGCCCGCAGCGTCCACGGCCTGTCGGGCGGGGATCAGCCGTCACAGGTTCTGGGCGTGGCCGTGCCCTGGCGCGTCGACGCCTGGGACATGGCCCGGCGCTATCGCCGCTACGTCGATGCGGTCGACACCCTGTATGGCGGCGCGGCCTATATGCCGATGGCGGATGGCGCGCGCTATGAGGTCTTCATCACCCAGTCCGGCCTGATCGCCCGCCCCGCCAACGCCCAGGCCCGCAACGCCTCGGCGGGCGGGTGGAGCGCGGTCAACTAGCCCGACCGGACTAGACCGAGCCGATGGTCTTCAGCCGGGCGCGGGGGTGGATCTCGTTCTGGCTCATCACCACGGTCTGGCCGCGGAAGCGTTCGATGATCGAGCGGACATAGGGGCGGATCTGCGGGCCGGTCAGCAGGACGGCGTTCTCGCCGCCCATGGCGATACGCTCGAAGGTGTCTCGGACCGAGCGGATGAAGTCCTGCAGTCGTGAAGGGGCCATGGCCAGTTGCTTGTCCTCGCCGGCGCCGATCAGGGCTTCGGCGAATGCGGCTTCCCATTCGGGCGACAGGGTGACGATGGGCAGGGCGCCGTCCTCGCCCTTGTGCTGCCAGCACAGCTGCCTGGCCAGACGCGTGCGGACGTGTTCGACCAGGGTGGTGACCGACGACGAATGGGGCGCGGCCTCGGCCAGGCCTTCCAGGATGGCGCCCAGGTCGCGGATCGAGACCTTCTCGCGCAGCAGGCTTTGCAGCACCCGCTGCAGGGTCGTGACGGTGACCACCGAAGGCACCAATTCTTCGACCAGCTTCTTCTCTTCCGGCCCCAGTTCCTTGATCAGCTTCTGGACCTCTGCATAGGACAGCAGATCGGCCATGTTCTCCTTGAGGATCTCGGTCAGATGCGTCGTCAGCACCGTCGAGGGATCGACGATGGTGTAGCCCCGGAAGGTGGCCTCTTCGCGCAGGTTCTCGTCGATCCAGGTGGCGGGCAGGCCGAAGGCGGGCTCCTTGGTGTGTTCGCCGGGCAGTTCGACCTGACGGCCGGTCGGATCCATCGCCATCAGCGAGCCGAGGCGAACCTCGCCTGCCCCGGCCTCCATCTCCTTGATGCGGATGGCGTAGCCTTGGGTCGACAGGCGCATGTTGTCGAGGATGCGGACCGAGGGAATGACGAAGCCGTATTCCTGGGCCAGGGCGCGACGCAGGGCGCGGATCTGGTCGGTCAGGCGGCGACCTTCCAGGTCGTTGATCAGGCTCAGCAGGGAATAGCCCAGCTCGATCTTGACCTCGTCGATGGTCAGGGCGGTGCCGATGGGTTCTTCGACATCCTCGCGGGGTTGGCTGGCGGCCGCGGCGGCGGCCAGTTCGGCCTCGGTGGGCTGGGGCTTCAGTCGCGCCCGCCCCAGTCGCCAGGCCATGAAGCCCGTCCCCAGGGCCAGAGCCGCGAAGGGGATGATCGGCATCCCGGGGATCAGGCCGATCAGGCCGGCGGCGCCCGACACCATGCCCAGGCTGACCGGGTTGGTGGCCAGCTGCGCCACCAGCGCCTTGTCGGCCGAGCCCTCGACGCCCGCCTTGGACACCAGGAAGCCGGCGGCGATCGAGATGATGATGGCCGGCACCTGGGTCACCAGGCCGTCGCCGATGGTCAGCTGGATATAGGTGTTGGCCGCCTCGCCCAACGGCAGCTGATGCTGGATCACTCCGATCAGGATGCCGCCGATGACGTTGATGAAGACGATGATCAGCCCGGCCATGGCGTCGCCGCGCACGAACTTGGACGCACCGTCCATGGCGCCGAAGAAGGTCGATTCCTGCTCAAGCTCCTTTCTGCGCAGCTTGGCCTGGTCCTCGGTGATCAGGCCCGACGACAGATCGGCGTCGATGGCCATCTGCTTGCCGGGCATGGAGTCCAGGGTGAAGCGAGCCGAGACCTCGGCGATCCGGGTCGAACCCTTGGTGATGACGACGAAGTTCACCACCAGGATGATGGCGAAGATGATGACGCCGATGATGAAGCTGCCGCCCATCATCAGTTGGCCAAAGGCGTTGATGACCTGACCGGCGGCGTCGTGACCCTCATGCCCGTGGCTCAGGATCAGACGGGTCGAGGCCAGGTTGAGGCCCAGGCGGAACAGGGTCGAGACCAGCAGCACTGTGGGGAAGATGGCGAAGTCCAGCGGGCGCTTCATCATCAGCGCCGTCATCAGGATCAGCACCGACGACACCAGCGAGACCGCCAGCAGGAAGTCCATCAGGAAGGCGGGGACCGGCAGAATCAGCAGCAGGATGACGCCGATCACGCCGAGCGCCATCCCGACTTCGCCGCGCAGCAGCCAACCCTTGACGTCGGTCCCGGTCGGACGGGCCATGCCGTCCTTCATCATCACCGAGGCGTCGCTCATGCAGCAGACCCGTCACGGCCCAGCGCGCCGAGGGCCAGACGCGTGGCCTGGGCGATGACGGCGTCTCGCTGAGCCTCGGCCAGGCTGGCTGGGGCGTCGTAATAGATGGCGATGCGGACCGGTTCGCCGGTCGGCGGATGGATCACCCCGATGTCGTTGGTCTGGCCGGAGCCGCCCGTGCCGGTCTTGTGCGCCACGGTCCAGCCATCGGGCACGCCGGCCTTGATGCGTCCCTGCCCGGTCGGCGACTGGATCAGCCAATTCCACAGCGGGGCGTACTGCGACATCAGGCCCAGCGGTTGATAGGTGTCCACGATCCAGCCCAGGTTGGTGGCGATCTGACGCGGCTGGGCCGTGTCCTTGTCGCCGTCGGGCCGGTTCATGAAGGGCTCCAGACGGTCGACGTTGGTCGTGGTGTCGCCGATGGTCCGATACCAGGCGCGCAACGCGTCCAGCCCGCCCATTTCGCGGATCAGGATGTTGGCGGCGGGGTTGTCGCTGACCTCGACCGTCGCCTGCATCAAGGCTTCGATAGTCATGGTTCCGCCCACCGCCTTTTCGGTCACCGGAGCATGGCTGATCATGTCGGCGGCGGTGACGGGGATGGCGCGGTCCATGGTCTCGATGTCGCGCTGGATCCGTTCGAGCGTGGCGGCGGCCAGGAAGAGCTTGAAGGTCGAGCAGTAGTTGAACCGCTCGTCCGGGCGCCACGAGACGCGGTTCATGTCCTCGGCGGTCAGGCCGATCCGACCGCCGTGCTGGCGCTCCAGCTCGGACAGGTCCAGCACCGTGTCGCGCCGTTCATTAGGCGCGGGCGCCGCCGGGGGCGCGGGCTGGGCAGGCGTGCGATCGCAGCCCACCAGACCCAGGGCGGTCAGACCCGTAAGAACGCTTCTGCGGTCCGCGACATAGGCCATGGATCAGGCCGCGCTCGCGCCGTAGTTGGCGGCGACGCCGTTCTGGGGCGCCATGATGGCGGTGCCCTCGTCGGCGTATTCGTTCAGCTTGTTGCGCAGGGTCCGGATCGAGATGCCCAGGATGTTGGCCGCATGGGTGCGGTTGCCCAGGCAGTGGGTCAGGGTGTCCAGGATCAGGGTCTTTTCCATCTGGGCCACGGTCTGGCCAACATAGGCGCGGCTGACGGCGTCGGCGGTGGCGGCGGCCCGGCTGGCGGGTCCGGCGTCGGACGAGGTCGTGCCCGACAGGGGCTGGCCGTCCGGCAGGCGGATGGCCTCGGCGTCGATCTCGGGCCCGACAGCCAGCAGCACGGCGCGGTGCATGGCGTTTTCCAGCTCGCGGACGTTGCCGGGCCAGCGGTGCGAGGCCAGGGCGCGACGGGCGTCCACCGACAGCGGCCGAGCCGCCATGCCGTTGGCCGCCGCGTACTTCTTGACGAAGTGATCGGCCAGGACCGCCACGTCGCCCGGCCGCTCGCGCAGGGCCGGCAGGCGCAGGTTGACCACGTTGAGCCGGTACAGAAGGTCTTCGCGGAAGGTCCCCTCCGCCACGGCCTTGGCCAGATCGCGGTTGGACGTGGCGATGATGCGGATGTTGACGGGCACGGGCTTGGTCCCGCCCACCCGGTCGATGACCCGTTCCTGAATCGCACGCAGCAGCTTGGCCTGGAGCCGGGCGTCCATCTCCGAGATTTCGTCCAGCAGCAGGGTTCCGCCGTCGGCTTCTTCGAACTTGCCGATGCGACGTGCCACAGCGCCCGTGAAGGCGCCTTTCTCGTGGCCGAACAGTTCGGATTCCAGCAGGTTGTCGGGAATGGCGGCGCAGTTGACGCTGATGAAGGGGCGTTCGGCCCGTTTGGAATTGACGTGCAGATAGCGCGCCATGACTTCCTTGCCGACGCCGCTCTCGCCCGTGATCAGGATCGAGGCTTCGGAACGGGCGACCTGGTCGGCCAGCTTGACCACCGCCTGCATCGAGGGGTCAGCCGAGATCAGCGGGCGCTCGTCGTCGGCGACGGCCGACAGGACGGCGGCGATCAGATCGGCTTCGGGCGGAAGGGGGATGAACTCCTTGGCCCCGGCGCGGATGGCGGCGGCGGCCTTTTCCGCGTCATTGTCGACGCCGCAGGCGACCACCGGCACGAAGATCCTCTCGGCCTCGTTGGCGGCGATCAGGGCGGCGATGTCCAGGTTGTAGTCGACCATCAAGAGGTCGGCGCCCTGTCCGCGACGCAGCTGTTCGGTCGCCTGATCGGCGCGTTCGACGTGCTGGACCTTGGCGCCGTGCGCCATGGCCATCTTCACCGCCGCTGCAAGCTGGCCCGAAAGCCGTGCAACCACCAGAAGCCGCATGGGTCTTCTCCTCTAAGTCTCTACGCGCGATCCGGCAGCCTCAGGCCGCCGAATCCTCGGTCTTGATGATTTCCGTCATGGTCACGCCCAGGCGGTCCTCGACGACGACGACCTCCCCACGCGCGACCAGGCGGTTGTTGACGAAGATGTCGATCGCCTCGCCGACCTTGCGGTCCAGCTCCAGCACCGATCCCCGGTTCAGTTTCAGCAGTTGGGCCACCGTCATGTGGGCCTTGCCCAGAACGGCCGAGATATTGACCGGCACGTCATAGACGGGCGCCAGGTCCGAGGCGCTCTTGTCCCCGGCCTCGTCCATGGTGGCCAGGGCGGTGGAGTCCGGAAACTCCTCCAGGGCGAGATCGTCGGCCATTACAGCGCACTCCTGTCGGTGAGCGATTCAGCATGCCCGGCCTCGGCGGCCAGGGCTGCGGCCAGGGCCTCGCCCATGCGGTCGGCGGCCTCGGCGGGATCGTAGTCGGCGCGGCCATCGGCCCATTCCAGCTGGAAGGCCGCGGACGCCAGGCCGGGTCCGTCGCGGAAGGCGATGACGCCCGAGAACCCGGCGTCCACGCAGATGGCCTGAAGTTTGGTCTGCAACGCCGCATCCAGGCCGCGCGCGCGGATCACCAGACGGGGAGACGCGTCGATCTCCTGGCCCAGGGCCTCCAGCGCCGCCTGCAATGGCCCTTCGGGGAAGCGGTCGAGCGCGGCGGCGGCCAGGGTGCGGGCGGCGGCCAGGGACAGTTCGGCCGACTGTTCGCGATGCTGCTGGGCGATCGAGGCCAGGGTCGGCACGGCCGCCGAGATCGCCTCGGCGATGGCGACCACGGCCATGGCCTGCACGCTGTCGACCTCGGCCAGGACGGCCTCGCGGGCCTCGAACCGGGCCTGGGCGACCAGGGCCTCGACCTCGGCCGGCAGATAGGCGCGCTTGGTCGGGGCGAAGGCGGCGCCCACGCGGGCGACGCCGCCATCCGAGGTGAACTCGGTGTCGAAGGCGAAGGGGCGGCTGTTGATAGCGGTTGCGGTCATGTCAGTAGATCAGCTCGTCGTCGGCGCCGCCGGCGCCCGCCAGCATGATCTCGCCCTTGGCGGCCAGATCCTTGGCGGCCTGGACCATGGCCATCTGGGCGCTGTCGACGTCCTTGAGGCGCACGGGGCCCATGGATTCCATGTCCTCGCGCATGATCTTGGAGGCGCGCTCGGACATGTTGGAGAAGAACATCTCGCGCAGCACTTCGGAGGCGCCCTTCAGCGCCAGGGCCAGTTGGTCCTTCTCGACCGCGCGCAGCAGGGTCTGGACGCCGCCGGGGTCCAGCTTGTTCAGGTCTTCGAACACGAACATCAGAGCGCGGATGCGCTCGGCGGATTCGCGGTTGCGTTCCTCCAGGGCGCCGATGAACCGGGCCTCGGTCTGGCGGTCGAAACTGTTGAAGATGTCGGCCATCATCTCGTGGCTGTCGCGCTTGGACGTACGCGCCAGGTTGGACATGAACTCGGTGCGCAGGGTCTGTTCGATCTTGTCCAGAATCTCGCGCTGGACCGGCTCCATGCGAAGCATCCGCTGGACGCATTCCAGGGCAAAGTCCTCGGGCAGGGCAGTCAGCACGCGCGAGGCGTGGTCGGGCTTGATCTTGGACAGGACCACCGCGACCGTCTGGGGGTATTCGTTCTTCAGATAGTTGGCCAGAACGCTCTCGTTCACATTGCCCAGCTTGTCCCACATGGTCCGGCCGGCGGGACCGCGGATCTCCTCCATCAGGCCGTCGACGCGGTCGGCGGGCATGAAGGCGGCCAGCAGGCGCTGGGTCTGTTCGAACGAGCCCATGACAGAGCCCGACCCGCTCATGCCCGAGACGAACTCGACCAGCAGTTCTTCGACCACCTGGGCGCTGACGGTGCCCAGGCCGGCCATGGCCTGGGAGATTTCCTTGACCTCGTCGTCGTCCAGGTTCTGCCAGAGGCGGGTGTGCTCCTCGCCGAGCGACAACAGGATGACCGCCGCCTTCTCTGGCCCGGTCAGCTTCTTGGCGTCATCGACCGCCGTCTTCTTGGTGATGAGACGGGCGGCCATCAGCCTTCCGCCACCCAGGCGCGCAGAATGGCGGTCGATTCATCGGGATGCTTCTCGACGAAGTCGGCGACCTTCTTGACCGAGGAGGCCTTCACCTGGCCCTCGATGCGGGCGATGTCGAGCCGATGGTCCATGTCCGAGGGACCGCCCAGTTGCGCCGCCGCCGTATAGACGGGCTGGCCGTCGACCATGGTGGTCTGCAGGGCCGTGACGCCCGGTGCGGCCAGGGCCAGACCCCCGCCCGCCGCCGTCTTCAGCAGCGGCCGCACGACGAAGAAGATCAGCAGCAGGCCGGTCACCAGCAGCACCAGCAACTCGACCCCGCGCATGATGTCGGACTTGTCGAAATTGACTAGCGGATTGCCGCCGTCGGTGCCGCCCGCCGCTGAGGTGTCGCGGTTGAAGGGGATGTTGACGACCTCGATCTTGTCGCCGCGCGTGGCGTCGATGCCGACGGCGGCCGCGACCAGGGCCTTGATCTGCTCGATCTCCTCGGGCGAGCGCGGGGCATAGGTGGCCTCGCCCTTGCCGTCGGCGGCGGGGGTCCATTTGCCGTCGACCGCGACCGAGACGGCCAGCTTCTTGACCTCGCCGGGCTCCTTCACCGTCGTGGTGGTGACGTTCGAGATCTCGTAGTTGGTGGTCTCGGTGCTGTTGGTGTTGGTCGAGCCGATCGGGGTCGTGGCCGGTGCCTCGCCGCCCGGGATGTTGTTGGTCGCGGTCGCGCCGCCGTCCGACTGGCCCGTCGTATCCTGAGACTGTGAGCCGTTGGTCGAGGTCGAGCGCACGACCTGGCCGTCGGGATCATATTTCTGTTCCTGGGTGGTCGAACGGCTGTGGTCGATGTCGGCGGTGACCTGGACCCGCGCGGCGCCCGAGCCGACCACGCCCTCGACAATGTCCATGATCCGGGCCTGGAGCTGGGCCTCGGTGGTGTTCTTGGCGTCCTGGGCCGAGGCCGACGAGAAGGCGCCGCCGTCCGATCCGGCGGCCAGGGTGCGGTTCGCGGTGTCGGTGACGGTGACTTTTTCCGGCTTCAGGCCCGGCACCGACGAGGCGATGACGTTGCGGATGGCCTGGACCTGATCCCCGGTCAGGGCGCGACCGCCCACGCCGACGACGACGGCGGCGGTGGGGTCGCCCGTTGCGGACGAGAACATCTCGCGCCGCGGCAGGGCGATCAGCACCTTGGCCGACGAGATGCCGCGATACGACAGGATGGTGCGGGCCAGTTCGCCTTCCAGCGCGCGCTTTTCGTTGAGGTTCTGCTGGAACTCGGTCTGGCCCAGCACCGACTGGTTGTCGAACAGCTCATAGCCGACCGACCCCTGGGTCACGAGCCCTTTGGAGGCCACCATCATGCGGGCCGTGCCGACGTCGTCGCGATTGACCATAACGGTCGAGCCGTCGCCCTTGGTCGAATACTTGATCCCGGCCTGATCCAGCGACGCCGTGATCTCGGACGCCTCCTTCAGGTCCAGGTTGGAATAGAGCAGAGCGTCGGGCGCCTGGCCCATACGCAGCATGACGGCGACAAGCACGGCCGCAACGCCGGCCGCGACGCCGAGCACCGCGGCCAGACGACCGATCCCAAATCTCTGCAACGCCGCCGTGAAGCCGCCCACGCGTCCCCGCCCAAAACTACTGACGGGGGTTGAGACACGCCCGCTAGGCAGAAACTGCCGCGTGTGTGGTAAACGCTGCGTTAATACGCCTTAACGGATGTGGGGCGCCGGGGGCGGCTATCGCCGAAGCTGCGGCAGCACCGGCCCGGCGCCCGAGGGCAGCTCGGCCGAGGCGTCCCGCAGATAGGCCTCGACGTCGCGGTAGACCGTCTCGGCGCCCAGATCACGGTTCAGCAGGTGATGGCCGTCCGGATACCAGGCCGTCCGCAGGTTCGCAGGCGATCCGGCCCGTTGAAGCGCCCGGCGCATGGCGGGCTTTTTCACCACTGTGTCGTCGGCGCCGTACATCAGAAGGGTCGGCGCACGCATCAGGCCCAGCCGCCGGCTGGCGACCTCCATCAGATCGACCAGGCCGAACAGGGTGTCGAACCGCGAGGCCAGGATGCTTTCGGGGTCGCGGGCGTTGCGGATCAGTTCCAAGTGATTGTCCGAGGCGACGATGTCGCGCACCGCAAACTCGGGCGGCTCCAGCGCCAGACCGCCCAGGGCGCGGGCGGCGATCCACAGGCCGACGCTGTTGATCGGTCCCTGGCTGGACCAGCCCCAGACGCCCGGAGCCAGCAGAATGACGCGGTCCGCGTCTGGCGGCCGGTCCGAGCCGAAGGCGGCGGCGGCGACCGATCCGCCCATGCTCTCGCCCACCACGGCGACGACGGCGTGAGGATAGCGGGCGCGGACCAGGGCGGTGACGGTGCGCAGGTCCTCGGCCATGACCGGCTCTCCGGCCCAGACGCCCCGACCTGGCGCCTGGCCAAAGCCGCGCTGGTCAAAGGCGTAGGTGACGATGCCACGCTCGGCCCACCATGGCCCGGCCAGCCGGAACGAGGCGTTGTGGTCGTTCATGCCGTGCAGGGCGACGACGACAGCCCAGGGCTCAGACGCTGGCCCCCAGCGCAGGAAGGGCAACCGCGCGCCGTCCTGCACCACAAAGGCGCCGGGCGAACCTGTGCTGGCGGGCTCCTCGATCCGGGGACCGGCGAAGCCAGCGGGCGGCGTCAGGGGCGGCTGGATATAGGGGGCGGCGCAAGCGGACAGCGTCAGGGCGAACAGCGCCCCGATCAGCCCGCATGTAAGGCGGATGGGCCTTGGATCAGGCGAAGTCGCCATCGTCCTCGTCGGCCAGGGGCGCGGGCCGGGCGGCCAGGGCGGCTGCGGTCTCGTCCGCCGTCGGCAGGCGCAGGCGAATGACGCCCTTGAAGGCGTTCGGATCGACCGGCTTGCCCTTCTTGGTGATGGTCAGCTTGCCCTGTCGCATCAGGCCCTGGGCCACGGCGCGCACCTTGGGCATCATCCGCTGCCACTGCACCGGCTGAAGTTCCTTGGCCACGTCGGCGGGTTCGATACTCTTGCCGTTCGTCCCCTTGGGGTCGATCGCCGACAGTTTTTCGAAGATGGCTGTTTCGATTGGGTCGCTCATTGCGCCTATATGCTGCATTGCGAGAGCAAGACAAAGGCGGACTTGGCCGGAATTGGCGCAAGACCTGACGAGGACAGAGGCGATGGTCGCGAAAATTGCAGTGACAGAGGGCGAATTCGCCGGCTGGCACACCTATGATTCCCACGGCACCTTCGATCAGGTGGTTGGCCCCTTCTATTTCAAGGTCGACCCCGATGGCCGCATGCGCTGCGCCTTTCGCGCAGAGGCCAAGCACATGAACAATGGCGGCCGCATGCACGGCGGCTGCCTGATGACCTTTGCCGACATCGCCCTGTTCCAGACCGCCTACCAGCAGATGGAGGGCACGAACGGGGTCACCGTGCAGCTCGATTCGACGCTGATCGACGGCGGCTATGTCGGAGAACTGATCGAGGCGACCGGCGAGGTCGTGCGCGCCGGCGGGTCGCTGATCTTCGTGCGCGGCCAGATCACGACCGGCCAACGCACCCTGATGACCTATTCCGGCATCATCCGAAAATTCACGCCCCGGACCTAGGCCCCAGACCTAGCCCCCAGACCTAGGCGTCAGGCGCCGGCGGCGGCGGCCGGTCGGGCGCGCGACGCCTCGTACCACCGCGCCAGATGGGTGAACTCCTCGGGCGGCCGGTATTTGACCAGACGCGCGAAATCCAAGCCGACCGTGGCGACCACGTCGGCGATGGTGAAGCGATCCAGGGCGATGAACTCGTGATCGGCCAGGTGGCGGTCCAAGGTCCGCATGAAGCGCTCGGCGCCGACGCGGTTGTAGTCCGCGACCTGGGGCACTTGGGTGGCCTCCAGCGCGACCAGGGCCGGATGGCTGTGGCGCACGCTGAGCATGATCGGATTGGCCAGATAGAATTCGCCGCGCCGGGTCCACATCTCGACGATGGCCTGTTCGCGGGCGTCATGGCCGAACAGGTTGGGCTCGGGATGGAGCGCCTCCAGATAGCGGCAGATGGCGATCGACTCGGAGATGATGGTGCCGTCGTCCAGCTCCAGCGCCGGGACGTGGGGCACGCCGACGCGGGCGCGATAATCGGGCGTCTTGTGCGCGCCGGACATGATGTCGATCTCGATCAGCTCGACGTCGGCGATGCCCTTTTCGGCCATGACCCAGCGGACGCGACGGGGGTTGGGCGCGCGATTGGAGGTGTAGAGTTTCATCTGGGCAGGTCTCCGGCTTAGCGGAATATGGAGGCGGGCATGGCGCCGACAATGGCGGCCGTCATCAATGTGGCGAGAAATCCGGCGAACAGGGCCTTCCAGACCATGCCCAGCACCTCTTCGCGCCGCTCGGGCATCAGGACCGACAGGCCGGTGACGGTGATCCCGACCGAGCCGATATTGGCGAAGCCGCACAGGGCATAGGTCATCAGCATCCGCGTCCGCTCACTCATCTCTGCGGCGGGGACTTCGCCCAGGCGGATGAAGGCGACGAACTCGGTCAGGGTGAGTTTGACGCCCAGTAGCCAGCCGGCGCGGCCGGCCTCGGAGCCTTCAACCCCGACCAGCCAGGCGACCGGGGTGAACAGCCAGCCCAGCACCCGCTCGACGCTCAGCGGCCCGCCGAACAGCCACAAACCCCCGACCATCACATTGACCAGGGCCGTCAGGGCCACGAACACGATCAGCACCGCCGAGATGTTCAGCACCACCATCAGGCCGTCCGACGTGCCCTTGACGATGGCGTCGACGGCGCTGTCGTATTTGAGGGCCGAGTTGTAGTCGGCGACCGCCCCGCCCTCGCCCGGCTTCTCGGGGATGATGATCCGGGCCAACAGGATCCCTGCGGGGGCCGAGACGATGGAGGCGACCAGCACATGGCCCGCCGCATTGGCGAGCACGGGAGCGAGGATGGCCGCATAGGCGACCATGGTCGATCCGGCCACAGTGGCCAGGCCCACGACCATCATCAGGAAGATTTCCGACCGGGTCAGCTTGTCCAGATAGGCGCGGATCACGATCGGGCTCTCGATCATGCCAAGGAAGATATTGGCCGCCACGGCCAGGGCCGAGGCGCCGCCCAGGCCCATGGTCTTCTGGAACAGGAAGCCGAAGCCGAGGGTGATCCATTTCAGGATCTTCCAGTGCCACAGCAGGGCCGACAGGGCCGAGATCACCAGGATCAGCGGCAACACCTGGAAGGCGAAGGTGAACAGGGCGCCCTGGTTCTGGACCGCATAGGGCTGATCGCCGCCGGCCAGATAGCCGAACACGAACTTGGTCCCCTCGTTCGTCGCAATGGCGACCCCGTCCACCGCGCCGGTGATGGCGGCCAGGACAACCTGTGAGCCGGGAATGCCGAACAGGGCCAGCACCAAAAGGGCCTGTACCGCGACCGCGCCCAGCGCCAGCCGCCAGGGAAACGCCCGCCGGTTCTCCGACAGCCCCCAGCAGGCGGCGACGATGACGACGAGGCCCAGAAGGCTTTGCAGGTTCAGCAGGCTGAACATCGGGGGGCTCTCCGTGGACTCCCTCTCTGTAGAGCCGCGCGCGCATCGTGCAAGCGGGCTGCGGTTGCGAGCGGACCGGGCTGAGCGCATCGTCGCCACAAGCGAGCTTTCGCGCGGGGAATGGCGATGCGAATTTCATCAGCAGGATGTCTGGCCGCGGTGCTGGCGGCACTGGCCGCCTGCGCCTCGCATCCGGCGGCGCGAGACGCTTCGCCCCGACTGGTCGATGATTTTGAGACCTATGCGGTCGGTCGGCCGCCCCAAGTGGGGCCGTGGAGGCTTCACGCCGTCAACGGCCGGGCCATGATCGACGACACGCGCGCCGCCTCAGGCCGGCAGTCGGTGCGGATCGACCTGGCGGGCAAGGGCGGGGTCTTCCTGTTCGCCGAGGGCGGGCCTCTGTTTCCCGCCGCGCGGGACGCGGTGTCGGGCCGGATGAAGGTCTGGCTGCAGGCCGGGCCGGTCGAAGACGTCCACTGGACCCTGATCGAGGGACGGGGCGTGCGGCGCAGCGACGGCCATACCGGCCTGGTCCGGTTCGGCGGCCAGCATCCGGCGCCGGGCGGCGGGTCGCGGCTGATGTCCAACTACGAGACCCCCGACGGCTATGCCGATCCGGCGGCGCCCATGTCGGACTGCTGGGCCCACGCGGGCGAGACCGAGGCGATGCCCGAGGGCCGCTGGGTCGATGTCGCGTGGCGTATCGGGCCGCAGGGCCTGATGCTGAGCCTGGACGGGCGGGCGATTTCCGGCCCGGATGTGATCGTGGTCGGCCAGGGATGCCTGCACCAGCCCGCGTCCTATGTCTGGGAAATCCCGGCCATGGAGCGGGTCAGCATCGGCTGGGAATCCTATCAGCCGGGCGCGCCGCGCACCCTGTGGATCGACGACATTCAGATCGGCGACTGATCTTCGTCACGCCCGGTGCAGGTTTCCTTGCTCGCGGGGCCGAATTCCAGCAGGTTGCAAACGCTCGCAAACGCGCGCCGCCACCGACTTTGACACGCTCGTCCGCCAATGAGGACGGGTCAGGGAATGCCAGGCCTTTGATGACCTTCCGCCCTCTTGGCCGCCTTTTCGGCCACCGCCTTCTCAACCGCCGTCCGGTCGACGCCATGACCCCGGAGCGGGCGGCATGAGCGGCCCCAGTCGTTCAGGCCCCGTGGCGGGCGCCGGCGTCGGCCGCCATCTGCTGATCGTCGACGACGACGACCGCATCCGCGAGCTGCTGAAGGAATATCTGGCGCGCGAGGGCTATCGCACCACCGGCGCGGCCCACGCTGCGGCGGCGCGGCGGCTGATGGAGCTCATCGAGTTCGATCTGGTGATCCTCGACATCATGATGCCGGGCGAAAGCGGGCTGGAGCTGACCAGCTGGGTGCGGTCCAAGGCGGCCCTGTCCAAGACGCCGGTCCTGCTGCTGACCGCGCGCGGCGATGCGTCGGACCGGATCGAGGGCCTGTCGCGCGGCGCCGACGACTATATGTCCAAACCCTTCGACCCGCGCGAGCTGTCCTTGCGCGTGGACGCCATCCTGCGCCGCACGGGCCTGAAGCCCGTCATGCCGCGCGAGATCAAGCTGGGGCCGGCGGTGTTCGACCTGGAGCGGCTGGAGCTGACCCGCGACGGCGCGCCGATGCGGCTGACCGAGGCCGAGGCGCAACTGCTCAAGACCCTGGCCCTGCACGCCCACGCGCCGGTCGAGCGGATGGACCTGTCGCCCGACACCGCCGACATCACCGGCCGCGCCGTGGATGTTCAGGTGACCCGTCTGCGGCGCAAGCTGGAGGCGGACCCCAAGAACCCGCGCTATCTGCAGACCGTCCGCGGCGTGGGATATATGCTGGCCCCCGACTGATGCGGCTACCGTCGTCCTTCGGCGTGGGCGCGCGCTTCTTAAAGCGGCGGTTGCCTACCTCCCTGTGGGGACGCTCGCTGCTGATCATCGTCCTGCCGATCCTGATCATGCAGGGGGCGGTGACCTGGGGCTTCTTCGACGCCCACTGGCAGAAGGTGACCGCCCGCCTGTCCGAGGGGCTGGCCGGCGACATCGCCTGGGCGTCCGAAAGCTATCGCGACAACCCGACGCCCGAGAACCTGGCCGTCATCTCGGACCGGGCCGAGCGGTCGATGCAGTTGTCGATCGACCTGCTGGAAGACGAGGCCCTGCCGACCAACGACCGGCGCGGCCCCGTCGGCATCGTCGACCGGACGCTGGAAAAGGCCCTGGCCTCGCGGCTGGACCAGCCCTTCTGGTTCGACACCACCCGCTATCCCGCCTTCGTCGATATCCAGGTGCAGGAGCCGAACGGCGTGCTGAGGATCATCGCCCCGCGCGAGCGGGCGGTGGCGACCCAGGCCCATATCTTCGTCCTGTGGCTGATGCTGGCCACCGTGCTGCTGATGAGCGTGGCCATCCTGTTCATCCGCAATCAGGTCCGCGCCATCGAGCGTCTGGCCGAGGCGGCCGAGGCCTTCGGGCGCGGCGAGATCCAGCCCCGCTTCCATCCCTATGGCGCGCGCGAGGTGCGTCAGGCGGCGACCGCCTTCATGGCCATGCGCGACCGGATCCAGCGCCATATCGAACAGCGCACCGCCCTGCTCGCCTCGGTCAGCCATGACCTGCGTACGCCCCTGACGCGCCTGCGGCTGGAATTGGCCCTGGCCCCGCCCTTCAAGCGCGCCGAGGCCATGAAGGGCGACCTGGACGAGATGGAGCATATGATCGACGAATACCTGGCCTTTGCGCGCGGCGAGGCCGGAGAGGCGGCCCAGACCGTCGATGTCGTCGAGATGCTGAACGCCGCCGGCGCGGACGCCCGACGCGCCGGGGCCGAGGTGGTGGTCAATACGCCCGACAGCCTCATGGCCAGCCTCAGGCCGATCGCCTTTCGCAGGGCGCTGAACAACCTGGCCGGCAACGCCGCCGTGCACGGCGAACACGTCCGTCTGAGCGCCCGCCCCCTGGCCTCGGGCGGGCTGGAGATCGCGGTCGAGGACGACGGCCCCGGCATACCCGACGACATGCACGAGGAAGCCTTCGCCCCCTTCTCGCGGTTGGACGAAAGCCGCAATCAGAACTCGAAGGGCGTGGGCCTGGGCCTGGCCATCGCGCGCGACGTAGCGCGTGGTCACGGCGGCGACATCACACTGGACCGCAGCGCCATGGGAGGCCTGCGCGCCCTGATCCGCCTGCCGGGCTAGACGGCTCGGCTGATCAATTTTTCGCCTCCCCCCTAGCGAAGCGCTACTGTCGGGGGCATCTTGTTTTCGACAGGGGTGTCTCGGAGGTTTTCATGCGTCGTTTCGCCTTCATCGCCCCGCTCGCCGCCGTCCTGGCTGTCAGCGGCGCGGCCCACGCCCAACCTGATCGCCAGTCTAGCCGTGATCTCCAGCCAAGCCCCGATCTCCAGTCCAGCATGGCGCGCGCTCCCGAAGTGGTCGTCGCCCTGGGCCCCGACGTGGTCAAGGACATCGACAAGCTCGGCCAGCGCGAGGTCCTTGAACAGGTGAACCAGTTGGGCGCGGCCGTGCGGCGCGAACTGGCCCGCAGCGGCGCCCTTGAAGGGGCCGAGGTCTATCTGACCATTACCGACCTCAAGCCCAATCGTCCGACCTTCCAACAGACCATCGACCGCCCCGGGCTGTCCGTCTTCGACAGCGTCTCAATCGGCGGCGCCACCATCGAAGGTGAAGTGATCACGGCCGATGGCGAGCGGCTTCCCATCCGCTATTCGCGCTATTCCAACAGCATCCGCGACGTTATCGGCTATGCCGTCTGGCAGGACGCAGGCACCGCCTACCGCCGCCTGGCTTCCAACATCTCGACCGGACGCCTGACCTCCCGCTAGGCCGTCGTCCTCATCTCCTCTCCCCCGCTGGGGGAGGAGATGGTCTGGGGGTGACGGGGTACGGAGTCCTGAGCACAGCGGAATGCCTGTTGTCCGACCCCATGCCAATGTCTGCTCTCGACCCATCTCTGACCTTGGGAAGGTCCGCTAGGCGGGCGCGCATGCCTCCCATACCCAGACCACATGCCGTCGAAGCGGATCGCCCTCCGCCACACGAGGATGGTCAAAGTCGAGGTCGCCGCGGCGGACCATGCCGATCCGGTTCATTACCGCCTGGGATTTCAGGTTCGTAGTTGCGGTGAAACTCACCACGCGCTTGGGCTTCAGTCGCTCGACCGCAAAGGTCAAGGCAGCGCGAGCGCTCTCCGTAGCGTAACCTTGGCCCCAGGCGTCCCGGGAGAAGCGCCAGCCGAGCTCCGGATCACAGTCGAACGGGAGCCCCGCATCGGTCCGCAACACGCCGCTGAAGCCCAAGAAGGTCGCGTCCGCCTTGCGCTCCACCGCCCAAAAGGTGGTTCCATCCTGAGCCAGCCGAGCGACGATGCGGTCCATCTCCGAGTCGCTCTGATCCCGAGTCAGCACCGAGGGGAAGTGGCGGCGCACCTCCGGGTCAGCGTTCAAAGCCGAAAAGGGTTCGCGGTCCTCGTCGCGCCATTGCCGAAGGATAAGGCGTTCGGTCTCGATCATAGCACGTCCTACCCAAAAGCGGCGGGCAAGCAAGCCGCTTGTCCCGAGGTCCGCATGCCCCGCATAATAGACCTTCCGAAGGTCTGTTCTACGGCGCGCCTGCCTCAATCCCGCGACAGCTCTCGGGCGCGGTTGAGTGCGGAGGCGACCGCTGCGCCGACGGCCTGGTCCAGCGCCTGATCCGCGTTGAGGGCCTTTAGCCCCGCCTCGGTGGTGCCGCCGGGCGAGGCGACGCGGGCGATGAGGGCGTCCAATGTTTCCGAAGGGTCGGCGGCGGCGGCCGAGCGGATCGCGCCGCGCGCCAGTCTCAGGGCGCTGGCTTCGTCCAGACCGGCGTCGATCCCGCCCTGGGCTAGGGCGCGGGCAAAGGCGTGGACATAGGCCGGGCCGGACCCGGCGACCGCCGTGGCCGCATCCATCTGGCCTTCTTCGTTCAGGTCCACCACGTCGGCCAAGGCGTCGAACAGGCCATGAGCCACAGCGCGCGCGCCGGCGTCCGCTGACCAGATGGCGGCGATGCCCTGTCCCGTCGCCACGCCGGTCGTTGGCATCACGCGGGCGACCGGGCGACCGGGATAGGCCGCGCCGATCAGGTCGGCGCGCACACCCGCCATGACCGAGACGATGACGGCGTCGGCGGCGAAGCTGGCGGCGATGGGTTTGGACACGGCCCGCCACATGGCCGGCTTGACCGACAACACCACGGCCCGCGCCTGCGCCAGGACGGCGGGTTCGGGATTGATGCGTGCGCCGCGTGCCTGGGCCGCCTCGGCGATGGGCTTGGAGGATGGGGTCAGGATGATCAGGTCAGCCGGATCGACAGCGCCCGTGGCCAGCCAGCCCTCGGCGATCGCCGACCCCAGTCGACCGCATCCGACCAGCACGACCGGTCCCTGAAACGCCTCCGCCATACTGTCCTCCGAACACTCTCCGGCGCGGACGAGGCTTACGCCCGCACAGGCTGTGCATACGGAAGATCGTAGTTCATGCGCAATGGCGCAGACGGCGCGTGACCCATCGGCGCGGACAGGTGACCCGGACGCGCGCTCATATGCTGACCCTGTGCGAGATCAGGCGGTGCCGATGGTCTCGAACAGGCAGGCGTCGATGGCGTCCTGGGGCTTTTTGGAGCCGCGGATCATGAAGTCGAAGGCGGGATAGTAGCGGTCCGCCGTCTCCACCGCCGCGTCGATCATCGAGGCGGCCTGGGCCAGGGTCGGGCGCTCGCCGTGCGGCAGGGCCAGGGAGTGGCGGAAGACGATCTCGCCATCCTCCTGCCAGACCTCGAAATGGCCCATCCAGGTGCGCTGGTTGACCAGAGACACCAGTTCATAGGCGGCGCCGCGGCGGCTTTTCTTGGCGCGCAGGTCCAGGGCGCAGCACAGTTGCAGGCAGTCGCCCTCGGGGCGCCAGGCGAACCACAGCTCGTAGTCCTTCCAGTCGCCGGCCAGGGCGAAGGCCAGGTCGCCGTCGTCGGTGCGGTCGAAAGGCAGGTTTTCGGCGTTCAGGACATGCTCGACCACGTCGAGAGGGTCATAGGGAACCTCGACCTCTTCCGGTCTCACAGCGTCCATTGGTCGTCCCCAGCAAATGAAGTCTTCTTGCCCGACGTTGAGAGATCGTCGGGATATTGGCGCGACTCACGTCGGCCCAGCAGACCGTAGGCGTGTTCGCGGATTCGGCTCAACCGGCTGCGTCCTGGGCGGGAGTTCCGCCTGTGGACGTTCCCTTTCGAGGCGTCTTCGGCGCTTTCAACGCGGCGACTTCGGCCCGCAGGGCGGCGATCTCGGCCTTCAGCGCGTCGAACTCGTCGCGGCGCACCAGGTCCATTTCGGCGGCCATGCGGTCGGTCTGGCTGCGCAGGGCGGCCTTGGCTTCCTCGCCCGCCGCCTGGGCCAGGCCCATGGCGCCCGTGGTCAGTTTGGCGAACTCGTCAAGGATGGGGTTGCGGGTCTGCATGATGGTCTCCGGCTCGCCTGCACGGGGTCAGGAAAAGCAATTCACTCGCGCGATTCAGTCCATGGATTCTGGCAGGTCGCGCGTCGTTAAGGAAGGTTACCCGATACGGTGAACGAAACCTTACCGGGCCCCACAGCCCCCTTCACAGGTTCGCGCGGCGTCAGTGTGGCGAAACATCCCGGCAGGCCGCGCACGTTTGAGGCGACGCGCGGCGCGGCCCTTGCTAAACGGCGAGGGCGACACAGGCTGGAGACGTCATTCGTGCCATTCCCCGAGTTCGACCCGGTTTTCTTCTCCATCGGCCCCCTGCCGATCCGCTGGTACGCCCTGGCCTATGTCACGGGGATCGTGCTGGGCTGGTGGTACGCCGCACAGTTGGTGAAGCGCGAAGGCCTGTGGGCGCCGAACCGGCCGCCGATCACGGGCGCGCAACTGGACGACGTGGTGCTGTGGATCACCCTGGGCATCATTCTGGGCGGCCGCTTCGGCTATGCCCTGTTCTACAAGCCGGTCATGTATCTGCAGCTGTTCACGGGCCAGAGCCTGGCCGAACGGTTCGAGCTTTTCCAGCTGTGGACGGGCGGCATGTCGTTCCACGGCGGCTTCCTGGGCGTCGTGATCGCCCTGATCCTGTATGCCCGCAAGAACCGCATCAACATGCTCAGCCTGGGCGACCTGATCGCGCCCGTCGTGCCCATCGGCCTGCTGTTCGGACGCCTGGCCAACTTCATCAACGGCGAGCTGTGGGGCCGCGAGACGACCGTCCCCTGGGGCGTCAACTTCTGCAATGACAGGGTGCGCGAGTTCTACGGCCAGGCCTGCCAGTTCCTGGGCGCGGACGGAAACATGGTCGGCCCCGGCGACGTCGTGCGCCACGCCAGCCAGCTGTATGAGGCCGGTCTGGAGGGTCTGCTGCTGCTGACCCTGCTGTCCATCGGCATCTGGAAATGCAGGCTGCTGGCCAAGCCCGGCTATATCACCGGTCTGTTCCTGGTCGGATACGGCCTGTCGCGCGCCCTGCTCGAGACCGTGCGCCAGCCGGACGCTGGGCTGGACAACCTGCCCCTGGGCCTGACCATGGGAATGATGCTGTCCCTGCCGATGATCGCCGTCGGCGCCTGGCTGGTCTACCGCGCCTGGAACCGGGCGCCGGCGCGTCCGCAGCCATGAGCCTAAGGGACAGGCTGGCGCGCGAGATCGCCCTGACGGGGCCGATGACGGTCGCCGACTATGTCACCCGCTGCCTGCACGACCCCATCGACGGCTATTACGCCACCCGGCCCGCCCTGGGCGCAGGGGGCGACTTCATCACCGCCCCCCTGATCAGCCAGATGTTCGGCGAACTGATTGGCCTGTGGGCGGTCGAGACCTGGAACCGGCTGGGCGCGCCCGAGCGGTTCCGGCTGGTCGAGGTGGGGCCCGGCGATGGCACGCTGATGGACGACGCCCTGCGCGCCGCGCGACTGGCGCCCGAGTTCCTCCAGGCCTGCGACCTGATCCTGATCGAGCCGTCGGGACCGCTGAGGGCGGAACAGGCCAAACGGCTGGCGGGCGCCGACGTGGAGCCCCGCTGGGTGTCCTCCCTGAACCAGATCGAGACCGATGCGCCGGTCATCCTGATCGCCAACGAGGTGCTGGATTGCCTGCCGGCGCGTCAGTTCGTCAGGACCGAAGGCGGCTGGGCCGAGCGCCGCATCGGGGTCGATGACGCGGGCGAGTTGATGTTCGGCCTGACCGCCATCACCGGCGGATTCGCCCGGCCCGACTTCGACATGGAGCCGGGACAGGTATTCGAGATTTCCGACCAGCAGGCCGCGTTCGGACGCGACCTGGGCGAGCTGGTGAAGGCGGCGTCGGGCGCGGCTCTGCTGATCGACTATGGCCGCGATCGGCCGGGCGCCGGCGACACGCTGCAGGGGCTGAGGCGCCACGCCAAGGTCGATCCGCTGGACCGGCCGGGCGAGACCGATCTGACGCAATGGGCCGACTTTCCGCTGGTGCTGGAGGCGGCGGTTCGAATCGGCGCCGACGTGACCGGCTGTCTGGATCAGGGCGATTTCCTGAGGCTGCTGGGCATCGAGGCGCGCGCAGACCGGTTGATCGAGGGGCGGCCAGACGCCGAGGCGGTCATCATGCGCCAGCTCGACCGTCTGGTCGGCGACGACCAGATGGGGACCCTGTTCAAGGCCGCAGCAATCTTTTCGCCCCGCAAACTGGTTGTGCCGGGGTGGGAGGAATGAGCCCGCCCTCCCCGTCCGACGACATCGCCCCCATCACCCATCCGCTGCTGACGGATGCGAGCGTGCGCCACGGCTTCTTCACCCGCGCAGGCGGGGTCTCGACCGGCCTCTATCAGGGACTGAATACCGGCCTGGGCTCGAGCGACGATCCGGCGGCCGTGGCCGAGAACCGCCGACGCCTGGCCCAGGCCATGGGCGGAACCTCCGACGACATCGCCGCCTGCTATCAGATCCATTCCGCCATCACCCGCGTCGCCGAGGGTCCTTGGCGCGGCGACCGGCCAGAGGGCGACGCTGTGGCCAGCGCCACGCCGGGCGTGATCTGTGGAGCCCTGACCGCCGACTGCGCCCCCATCCTGCTGGCCGATGGCAGAGCCGGCGTCGTCGCGGCCGTCCACGCGGGCTGGAAAGGCGCCCTGGGCGGGGTGATCCACAGCGCGGTGACGGCCCTGCAGGCCCTGGGCGCCCGGCCCGCCGACACCGTCGCCGTCGTCGGCCCCTGCATCGCCCAGTCCAGCTATGAGGTGGATACCGGCTTTCTGGACAAGTTCGTCCACACCGATCCCGACAGCGCCCGCTTCTTCATTCCTGGCGCGGCGGCCGACAGGCGGATGTTCGACCTGCCCGGCTTTGTGCTGTGGCGGCTGGAACAGGCGGGCGTGGGCCAGGCGGCATGGACAGGCCACGACACCTGCGCCGACGAGGCGCGGTTCTTCTCCAACCGCCGGGCTTTCAAGCGCGGCGAGCCGGATTTTGGTCGAATGATGAGTGCGATCAGCCTCTAGAGGCCATCACGGCGAGGGTCAGCCGACCTGGGCCAGCTCGGGCACGCGAACCGTTTCGCGCCAGCTTTGCGGGTTGGCCAGAAGGGCGCGGACCAGCAGGTTGTTGACGGCGTGACCGGCCTTGTAGCCTTCGTAACGGCCCAGCAGGGGCGCGCCAAGGACGTAGAGGTCGCCGATGGCGTCCAGCGCCTTGTGCTTCACGAACTCGCGTTCCATCCGCAGGCCGCCGGGGTTCAGGATCTCGTCGCCGTCGATGACGACCGCGTTTTCCAGCGAACCGCCGCGCGCCAGACCGGCGGCGCGCAGGGCCTCGACCTCGTGGGCGAAGCCGAAGGTGCGGGCGGCCATGATGTCCGAGCGGAAGGTGTCTTCATCGACCACGAAGTCGACGACCTGATTGCCGATGACGGCGCTGTCGAAGTCGATCTCGAAGCGCATTTCGTAGCGGTCGCAGGGCAGCAGGGCCGCAGACTTGTCGCCGTCCGTGATGCGGATCGGTTCGAGGATCTCGATATAGCGGACCGGGGTCGCCTGACGGCGGAAGCCGGCGCGGTCCAGCAGCTGGACGAACTGCAGGGCCGAACCATCCAGGATCGGCAGCTCGGGTCCGTCGACCTCGACCACGACGTTGGAGATCCCCAGGGCGCAGAAGGCGGCCATCAGGTGCTCGATGGTCGACAGGCGCACGCCGGCGGCGTTCTCGATCATGGTGTTCAGACGCGCGTCGATGACGGCGTCGCCCGAAACCGGGATACGATTGTCGCGGTCGGTGATGTCGGTGCGCACGAAGACGATGCCCGTGCCCGGCACGGCTGGACGGATGGCCAGGCGAACGCGCTGGCCCGTGTGCACGCCCACGCCCGCGATGATGGCGGGGGCGATGATCGTCCGTTCGTGATGATCGTGACGAGCCGGCAAGACGCTTCTCTGACTAGAGTCCGCCAAGGGAGTGGCGGACGGTCTTTGTCTAGGGCGCCCCTCGCAAGCGCGAAACGAAACTCCCGTTTCCGATTGTTTCGCTCGGTTACGCCGGCATTCACCGCTGTCAGAGCCGTGGGCCCGACAACGAAAAACGCCCCGGCGCTGGGCCGGGGCGTTCGTCAGCGCATTACGCGTCTCGCTTTCTAGTTAGCTAGGCGGCGCAAAAAAGAGGGGATTTCCAGGTCGTCCTCGGCGTCCACGGCCTGCATCGGCGGATTAGGAGCCGCCTGCTGACGCGGGGTCGGGGCGTATTCCGGCTGGCGCGGCTTCTTGCCGAACAGGCTCCAGCCCGACCGACGGTGGTCGCGGTCGTCATAAGCAGGGGCAGCCTCACGCTCGGCGGCGGGCTGGCCGCGATCCAGATACAGGTCGCCCTGGCTGCGGACCTGAGCCGCCGGGCGGCGGTCGGATTCGAACTCCTCGACCCAGGGATCGATGATCGGCTCCAGGGTGCGCTCTTCGGCGACATGGATCACCGGCTCGGGCTGCGGGGCCGGAGCGGGCGGGGGCGCGGAGAAGGTCGGAACCACCGGGGCCGGCTCCGGGGCGCGGTAGGTCTCGGAGCGCAGGGGCTCGCGAACGGGTTCACGGCCAGTTTCGCGGCCAGATTCACGGATCGGCTCGAGCCGCGACGCATAGGTCTGCTGGACGGGGGCGTTGGGGCGGCGGGCATCAAAGCCGCCGGTCGCGGGGGGCTCGATCTTGGAGGCGCCGACCTCGTCCATGCCGGTGGCGACCACCGAGACGCGGATCTTGCCGTCCAGGGCCGGGTCGAAGGCTGCGCCGAAGATGATGTTGGCGTCGCCGTCGACTTCCGCGCTGATGGCGTTGGCGGCTTCGTCGACTTCCAGCAGGGTCATGTCCAGACCGCCGGTGATATTGACCAGGACCGCCTTGGCGCCCTTCAGGCTGGTCTCGTCCAGCAGGGGGTTGGCGATGGCGTTCTGAGCGGCCAGCAGGGCGCGATCGTCGCCCGTGGCCTCGCCGGTGCCCATCAT
>Ga0247803_1000086_pt1 | contig 55660 bp, 77 predicted proteins | sample UWRJL014104B1_FD_180928 | JGI IMG/M metagenome (GOLD analysis project Ga0247803, IMG submission 180928) | Plant litter microbial communities from Arlington Agricultural Research Station in Wisconsin, United States - UWRJ-L014-104B-1 | ecosystem: Environmental > Terrestrial > Plant litter >... | reverse complement strand
CAGGGGAACCGTAAAAATAGACCTAGATTTCCATGAGCTTCGGGTGGAGATCGAAATTAAGAAGATAAGTGTTGAGTGGTTGTTCCTGACCTAGCTTAACATCGAAAATCCAATCAGGAAATAAACGTGTAGAAAGCTCTTTAGTTGCTTGTTTGGACCCGGGTTCGATTCCCGGCGACTCCACAAAAAACCCCTGTTTTACAGGGGTTTACAATGAGTTTTTAAAACTCGAGAACAAAAAGTGAACAGAATTACAAATAATTGATTTAATGTCCCCGCAAACATTTTAATTTTTAAACAAATTAAAATGAAATCAATTTACACAATCCCAAAGCTTGTCAAGTATGACGATCTTTCAAAGCCGTGGTTTGTCTTTTTTAGATATAGCGGCAAACTCTTCCGTTACAAATACGGAATAAACTACATTACAAATCTTAAGAAAAGAGAAGCCGAAGCAAATATAATTTGTGATGCTTTACTTCAAAAACTCAAAGAAGGATGGAATCCAAATGTTCCGGATGTAGTAAATAATTTTAGCTGCCTGACGTTTAGTGAAGCTTTAGATTTTGCTATTGAAAAGAAAACGCCAAATCTAGGAAGCAAAACTCTTTGTGGTTATAAAAGCACAGTCAAGTTCATAAAGGAAGCTTTAAAAGCTACTAATATGACGAAACTTCTTGTAGCCGATACTAAAAGGATCCATATAAAATTAATTATCGAGAAAACAAAAGAGCAGCGAAAGTGGTCGAATAAATCATTCAATAAAAATTTAGGTTATCTAAAGGCAATTTTGTCTGAACTGATGCAATGGGATATAATAGAGAATAACCCAGCGCACGGGATAAAATCTTTAAAGGTTGGCGAAATTACCGCTTTCACTCCGGCAACTGATGAAGAAGTGAAACTAATAAAGGAAAAAATCCTTGTTGAATTCCCGAGTTTTTACGTTTACATAATTTCGATCTTTCATACCGGAATCAGACCTGAAGAACTTTTGCATATTAAATTAAAGATGATCAATCTACAAAAATCACAAATTGTATTACCTCCGGAAATAACAAAGACCGATATCGAAAGAATAGTTCCATTAAACCCCTTTCTGAAAAATTATTTTGAAGAAATGAAGCTTTCGGATTATCCAGATGAATATTTTGTATTTGGCTCAAAAAGAGAATTTACAAATCGTGGCTTAAAAAAAGATTTAGATTTCATTCCTGGGCCGCGAAGATTGAATAGAGATTGTGCTTCTAAATTATGGAGAAAATTAATTATTGACGGACTTAAAATAAATGTCAACATGTATTCGTTAAAACATCTTGGAGCAAACAAAAAAATTCTGGCAGGCGTAGAACTTGATGCTCTTCGTGAACTATACGGCCACACCTCAAAAATGATGACCTTGAGATATGCAAAAGTTGTAAAAGAAGTAAATAGAAACCAAATTATGGAAAAGTCACCGGACTTTTAAAAATTTTCAAATGGAATTATCCGACATTTTAATAACAGTAGCAGTAATTGTCCTTGTAGTAGCATTGCTAGTTAAAAAGTTTCAAGGACATCCTAGCAATAAATATCACAACGATAGCTGGAAAAAAAGAAAAAGCGATCAGTAATGATTGCTTTTTCTATTATCGAAACTTTAAGTTTAACCGACATTCAAGTTAAATGTCGCTGGCACTCCTTTAAGTAATTGCTTGGTCGATTTTAAATTATTTTCATAAATATGGACATTACCTAAAAAAATCGTTATACTTTTTAATTCTAGATCTATCTGTTTGCTAATAAGGTATAAATGATAAATATCGGAAGGCAATCCTAAACTTGCATCTGAACTTCGTTGATAAGCGCTAATTATAAGTTTACCTTTATCGATTTGAAACTGTATTAAACTTAAACATGGCTGCTGATTACTTTCAGTATTATTTGCGCCCAAAAACAAAACATAATTCTTAGAAGTTCTTTTTTCACTTTTGATTTTTTCAATGAGCTTCGGCAACTGCTCAAAGTATGTTGGATAGCTATTTACTAATATCGGCCCGCAATAATCCCACCATGATACACCAATTTCACGATAAGCCTCAGTTGAACGTTCCCCTGCCATAAATAAAACCAATTCGTCTTTTAATTTCTTTTTCGCAACAGCATGACTCTCAAAAAGATCCAATAAGTCGATAGGCTTAAAAACAATTACTTGATTTAGTAAATATGTTATAGATCCTTTCTTATTTTCTTGACGTTTTCCTTTACTAATAATAGTATTTAGTATTTCATGATACTTGTTGATTTTTAATTCCATTTGTTCTTTGATTGATGATTGATGATTATTACATTTGTACCTCTCACGGAATTTATTAAAATAACAAAGCCAGCATAGAAGACTTCTGTCCTCCAACGCTGGCTTGTGCTAAATATAAATTACCGTGAGAAGTGTTTTTATTTGTTGGAGGATATTTTTATTTACACCTCCAGGATATTATTTTTTCTTTTCAATTTTCATTGTCCGGCTTTCTCCGCATTCATCAAATACTTTAGAAGTAAATTGCTTCTTACCTAGAAAACGAGTCTTAATTCCTAAAAAACTCCACTCCCTGCGCTCCCAATAAGCAACTGCATCCGATTTATTATTGAACTGGCGATCAATTACGACAACCTTGAGTTTCTGTCCGTCAAAAGAAGCAACTCCGCTTACGGTCATGCATTTTGTTGTGTCACTCCAGGATTGAGATCTAGGAATGCGATTTTTAATTGCTTCAACTAATCCGGAAACATCAGTTTCTCTTTTTGTGGTATCTCGGTACTTTAAAGTTTGGGAAATTATACTTTTAATTCTACTTTCTTTTATTCCAGCATTAACAAGCTTCTTTTTCAAATCTGAATTTTCATACTGCAGATAATCGCTTAGTTCATCTTTTGACAATAATTGACTTGCAAAATGCAAACTATCTTGCTTTCGAACTTGGTTAGCATTTTCAGTTTGTCGTTCATTTTCAGATTTTTGAAAAGTATAATCTTTATAAAACCAAACAACAGCAACAATTGCTACACCGATCAAAAGAGTTTTTATATTCTGAATTATTAATGATAGCTGCATATTAGATAATTACGTAGTTATTTTTATCTCGTTTAAGCTTGCTTAGGACTTTCCAGTCAGAAAATCCTTTTTTGTCAAAGTGTGGAAGATCTTTAAACGTTTTCCAATCACCGCCCCAGGACCAACCAGATTTTTTAAATATGTTTACACACTCTGTCCAATCCGAGATCTTATCTCCATCCCAGTCTTTTGCAGTGTCCCATGAAGCCGTCATACCATCAATGATCAACACGATATCGACCGCGAAACCATAATTATGGATCGATTGACTACCTTTGGCATTCGTTACTATTTTCCCTGGCTTAGTTCTACCTATCGCGTAAAGATCATCCTGTTCTTTAAATGTCCTCAAACCTTGAGAAATTCTCACTTGTGCTCTCCCAGTAAGTGAACGATTACATTCGTTAATGATATTGGTAACTTCTTGACGAATATTTGGATGCAATTGCGCAATTCTTTGTTCTGTAGCTTTGTCCATTTTTATAAATTATTTAGTTATTATATTCCCTGTATCAGAGAATAAATTTTTTACTTGAAAAGTGATTAATCGTCGAACTGGTCTGATAAAATATTTTACAAAATCAGTATCTTTTCCTATGACTTCCATGTTTTCCAAAATCGAAACAACTTCAATGTAAATCATTATACTTATCATCGAATCCCCAAATAGACTCGAGTATTCACTTCCAAATCTGCTATCGCTAACGCTTTTTATATTTAAAAGAACTATTCCCATCACAATAGCACCTCCATATTGAGTGAATTTGGTAAATGTCTTTCTGAACCCTTTCGAAGTTCTAATAGTTTTTGTCAATGTTGCTTTTGTAACCCCAAACACAAAATCTAAAGCACACATAATTAGTAATCCAATTACCAAACTACCATCAGGTATATATTTTAAAATCATTTTCGCTTTTTGTTATTTATTTTATTTTTCAACCCACGCTGACCAAGTTCCGCCTGCTTTACTTCTGATAAAAATTCTATTTTGTAGAGCTACATTTGTATAGGTTATTCTTTGCATTCCGTAATCTGATGTACTGAACACAAAACTTTCAAGAATAGTTTCTCCTGTACCAAAGCCTATATCAATAGATGAACTAGCAGTAGTTCTTTGACTTGAGACTGGTGTGTTATTAAAGGCTGTATCGGCAACATCAACAACTAAAATTTTATAACCTGTAGCACTTACTGTTCCCGCAACGTTTAACGTACTTCCGTTACCTGTAGTAGTTCCTATCAAAACATTTCCTCCATCGGCACTTAGAACAAGATTTGTAGGATTAGTACCTCCTATATTGTAAGCTCCTATTCTTGAATAAGTATTACCTGATGTTGCACCCTGGTCTATTTGAAGTAAGGAACCGATAGAACCTAATACAAAATCATCATTTGCTACAATAAATTTACCCCTTACATCTAATTTAACCGCAGGGTTAGTAGTTCCTATACCTACATTTCCACCGTCTCTTTGTATGGCAATATCTGTAACTCCTGTACCGGCTAAATAAGAATTAATAGAAGGTGTTTTTCCATCTGTAGACGATTCTAAGATTATAAATTTATCACCTACAACATTATCTCTACCCGCCATAAGGACTGTGTTTGCTCTAATAGTACCATTAACTTCTAATTTTTTTGTGGGGGTTGTTGTTCCAATTCCAACGTTACCGTCGTTTTGAAACATAATCATAGACTGAGTAGGGGTTATATTATTCCCGTACAATAACTCTAAACCGTTTACCGAATTTAAATCATTTTGAAATCTCCATCTTGCGCCTCCGGTTTTTCTTATTTCTATTAATCCGCTATTTGAACTTTCTACAGAAATACCATCTGAATTTGGAACTACTAAATGTAACTTCGATGTTGGGCTAGGTGTTCCCAATCCTAAACGTCCATTAGTATTATCCCAAATAAAGTTTGCATTTCCTGCCTGAGAAGACACACCATTAAAATAAGAAATTTGACCACTTGCGCCTGTTCCTGTAATTGGGTTTGTTAATGTAGATACTGATCCATCTGCTTTTAAATATTCGGTTGCTAATCCTCCTGTTTTTGTGAATTTGTTTCCAACAACATCACCCAATCTATTAACTGAAAAAGTTCTTACAGTGCTATTTCTACCTTCATAGTTAAACCCCGTTCCCGATGGAGAGTTATTATCTGCCACTATCGCGGAGCCGTTCCCGTTTGTGTTATTATTGGAGTATAAACCAATACCCAGACCGGTGTTTTCAACTTTTACACCGGCATCAGTATTTGTATTTAATACCGCCAACGATCCACCGCCTCCTCCCACTAGCGTAGCATTGTTTACTACAGTAAGACCGTTAACAGATCCGTTCGCACTTGTTACGGTTTTAATCCCGGAGAATGTTTCGTTACCTGTTTTATGCAGTACATTAGAATCATCAGCGGGAACATATCCAATGTTAGATTCCATAACATTCCAATTTGTAAACGTTTGACCTGGAGCATCTGATAAAGCCACAAAACTATCTCCATTATTTACTACTCTACCCGATAAAGTTCCGGGAACAGATACGAACCATAAATCTCCTTTTTGAATTGCTCCTGAAACTCCACTTCCTCCAGTAGATGGATATAAATTGGTAGAAGCATTATAAGACCCCCTAAGATTCAATAATCCAACAACTAAGTTATCAGCATATGCTTTTGTTACTAAATGATTTCCAGCAGTTGGTGTTGCTGAAATTACATTTCCAGTAGTTGTAATATTACCTAGTTTATCAATGCTTAATACTTCTGTAGCATTATTGACTAACGAAATAGGTTTAATTGTACTGTTTACCGTGCTTACTATTTCAATACCTTTACCTCCCAAAGGAGATTGCAAACTAACTCCCATTAATACAGAATTAGAAGTAGAACCTGACGTCAAAGCAAAAGACTTACCGTTAGGGTTTGTGCTATAATTATTATTTATTTGTAATAAATTTGCATTTCCAACGGCATTGCTATTTGCAGCACTTTTTTGACCTGTCCAACTTTCGTTACCTGTTCTATGCAGTGCTGTTGGAGTTGTTGGCGCATCAGCTGTACCTCCAAGATCGCCCGCAAGTTTTACAATTCCTTTTACAACTGTCGTAGCATCAGGAACTACAATTGCAGCTAGACCTGCATTCACCGCATCAACCGTAGGATATTTAGTTCCGCTCCCATCAACTGCCAAAGAGTTTTGTTTATTGATCACTTTCTCGTAATCTCCTCCTATTATCGGTGGTGTATTACCAATCGTTGCATCTGTAATATTAATAATTGTAACTAATACGGTATCAATTGGAGTTGGCGGAGTCGGCGAAATTCCTACTGTTTCAGGGCCAATGACACGAACGATGTGATTGTTTTTGTCAGCAACCAAAATATCATTTCGGGTATAACCATCTTCAGCATATTCAATAGTGAATGAAGTATCACTAATTGTTGAATAATTTACATTGCCTATGATCCATTGTGCGCCGGATGCAACCTTCACCTCGTTTACTAGAACAGAAATATTAGCTGATAATACTTGATTTTGACGAATTGAATAAAACCAATCAAATATTTGTTGAATCTTAATTTTAAATGATGTACCGCCATCACTTACATGAATTTCAGATTCTGGACGCAAAACTGATTGCCACGGTAATTCGATGATTTTCTTAGCATTACTTGCAATTGCATTTAATCTTTCAGTTAATGCAGCGACTTGTTGAGTAATAAAGGATTGAAAGCTCATGATAATGAATATTTTATCCAACAAATGTAAAAAATATTATTCTATTTAGAATCATTCTAAATAACAATTTGAACTAGCTAAAAGATTAATATTTAATAAATTTGCTTTATGGGATTTATAATTGTACTTTTTTTTGTTGTTGTGGGTGGATGTTGGATGATCGGCAAAGGCATTGGTAATGCTCTTTTCCCTGATAGAGATGACACGAAGAAATACGTTGATAATTCAACAACAATTGTACATCACCATCATTATCATGACAACAGAAGTGTTCATGTTGATGGAAAACAGTTTAAAGATTTGAACAAATAATATTGAAGCCTCTAAGTAATTAGAGGCTTTCTTCTTTTAGTAACTTACATATCCGGATTCGGTCGAAATTAATCCTGGTACCTCAACTTGACTTCCATCAAAATCAATATTGCCGCTTCCTTGTGAATTATAGACATTTCCTGTTTTAAGCATATTTGCAGTTAAGACGTAGAGGTTTGATTTCTCCAATGGCCCCTCAGTGCTAAAGCTTCCGTTTTTAACATATCCTACTCCATTTACCCAGACTTTTTCATGAGATAAAGCGATCATGTTCTTTTTCCAAATTTCTTTCGTAGTTGGTTCAAAAACAAATTGATCACCTTCATATAAATCTGCAGTTAAAAGAATTGTATCCGTATCCGTTTTATGAATTTCACTGTCCTCATCCGGCACACCTTTTTGAATAGTGAGCGGCACTCTTACTTTAAACTCAATGCCGGTTGCATATAAAACATCAGTATTTGTCGTATTCCTGTATTTAATTTCAACAACATCTTCATGTTTCACTTTACACCAGATCTCTTCACTCAAATGCGTAATTGTGGTAAAATTAGGATCTGAATTCACAAGCTGAACACTGAAATGTTGATCAATATAATCAACCATGTCAATGTAGTACTCGTAAACCTCATAGTTGAACCTATTAAAAATAGAACCGACAACAAGATTAATTTCCGGTCCGGTATAACTTTGTGAGAAGATCACAACATCGGCACTTTTCGTTTCATCAAAAGCAATTTCCTCAATTAGAAACCAGGAAGTTCCCACAATAATGTAATTACCAATGATGGCCCATTCTGGCAAATTACCGTTTAAAGAGTATGTTCCACTGACAGCATTTGTATCATAATTATATGTGTTTCCAGACAAAAAGTATATTCCTGTTCTACCGTCACCTAAATTGTATTTCCTTGCATCACGTTTGTCTTTAATACCAATGTTACTTGTTTTCTTTTCGATGGGAATAGTAACTTCTGAAAGATCCTCTTTTATAATTTTCGCTACAATATTGCTATAATTAGATTTAAACTGTGTTGGAACAATATCAGCACTTTGAAATTGTTGAACTTCTTTGTAAGGAACATCGACATCAACTTCGTAGCTTAATGTGTTTTCATCTGTTTTATAATTTGCTGAATCTCCCCACGTAATTCGGTTGGCATATCTTATTGCGTTTGCTTTCGATATGTAGAAATACGGAACTTGAATTCCAAACTCACTTACTGAAAAAGCTTTACTGAAAGAACAGCCTAATTGATCCTTAACATACAAAGTAAAATTACCTACGTCAAGACCTGAAAAAGTGTTTAATGTTTGCCAGGTTAAATTGTCTAAAGAATACTCAAGATTCAACCCGGATGTATTAATATTTTCAATTACAACCGTTGCACCATTTGGACTGTTATTTACGTTAATCACAAAATTACTTGCGTTCAGTAAACTTGGTAGTGCGAGACTTTGTGACACGTGCTGTCCGTTTGAATCTTCAATAACCAAATTCACAGTATCACCACGCAGCCAATCAAATGAAAAGGGATTATTAGTGTTGGGATTAATGGAAACCGGGCTAATTACTTTCGCGGCTAAGTGATCCGTTGTCACGTTTACTTTTATATTCTGGCATGGCGTACTTGAACTTTGCGAGAAACTGACATTCGTAATATTGAAATCCGGCAATGCTGGTTCATTTTCTATAATAAAAGTGACATCTGCAGATGCCGATTCATCATTAAATTCTACGCCTGAGAAATTGGCTGTTATAATTACGGTTCCCAGACCTGAGCCAATATCTCCGCGAATCGACTCAACGGTATATAAACCCGAAGAATTAAAATCTAAATTAAATGCTGTTCGGTAAAAATCAGAAACAAATCCATTGTATTTACTTTCGCCTGTTGTTTCATCATAAACAAGCTTCGGCCTTTCGACTTGATAAGATCCTAATCTTTTTGCTACAAAAGATTCTCGAACAAACGCCGAGTAATTAATACTTTCTACATCAAAATAAACACTGCCGCTATTAGGTACAGAATTGAATATTATTGTTATTTTTGAATATGCCATGACTTATCTATTTAGTTTTAAAACTTTAAACTGACCTTTTCCGTTAGGCTTTATGTTCAAGAAGAAAGCTCTCTCCTTTTCGCCGTTTTCATTTATAAATTCAATCAAACCGTATAGATTTATTATTTCTTTACCTAAGATTGTTGTGGTACCATTGATCTGTTGCAGAACATCAAAATCACAAATATGTTCAAATTCTATTTCCTCCGGAATAAAACGAGCAGTTGGCAATTCTGAATTCAAAATATCACCATTCTCAGCATATTCATTGCGGCCAATCATCTTTGTTTTTAGCAATCTGTTTGCAGTAGATGAACCAAACTTCAATTTATCAGTTGCGTATTTAATTACTGAAGCTGCTATCCACCAACCATGTCGCAATAAACAATTAACTGGTGAGAATCTTAAATTTGTGGCTGTCTCCGGGCTAAATATACCAGTTGGAGCTTGCTCGAAATCATCCTTTGTTCGATCGTATTTATTAAACCAAAATCTTTGTTCAAATCCTCCGATTGGATTCTTAAACAGGTCTAACCAGAAAATATCTTCATCATAAGAAGTATCTTCAGTATCGTTTAATGTGACAGGTTTTCTCCTGGCGAACTCCATTCCATAACTATCGGCTCTATATTTTGAGATTTGGATATAAACATTTTTAAGTCTGCTGATGATCGTTGAAAAATTAGATTTCACATTGTATTCGTCCAGTCCAACCGCTTCTTCATAATCGCCACCTTTCTCATAGCCGAATTCTAAAGCAGAATAATACTTGTCGGTAGCTACTTTTCTTTTTACATTTTTTACCTGATTAGGAAGCCTTATAGTTACGTTTCGATTATAGAAATAACTTTTTTCTTCAATTCTTACGACTTCCTTATTATCAATTGTTTCGATACCAATTCCGATATTTAAGACTGCAGTGGTAGAAGTCGCAAAATCACTGAATGATGTTGTCAATGGCTTAAATAGATTGGTAACTTTATCTTGAGTGATAGTTTCTTCTTGTGGAATCGGAAGCTTGTCGAACTTTCTAACCCAAAAACCATGAGTAAAAGCAATATAAGCTCCGGGTCCATCAACTGCATATCCTAAATCTTTTCTACCAAAATAATTAGAATAAAATACGCGCTCTTTGTTCGTTGAAATTGTAACTAAGCGATCAGCTAATTCATAAGCCAAAATTGCTTTTGTTGTAGATTTTTCCTGAAAACTATCTTCGTCGATATCAACTTTACAAACAACATCGGAAACTGTAATTTCCAAATGTGAACTATGTCCATTCCTACCATCGTAATTTTGATCAAAAACCAATTGCAAACTTTCTCCTGTTAGAACTGATATAATTCCATCATAATTTACCGTGAATGTATTTCCATTTAAAGTCGAGTAAGAATCTTTAGAAAACAACATGATATTTTCCTTAAAATTGAAGTCAATACCATCTTTATATTTACCTATTCTGGCATAAAAAGTGAAATGATTAACATCGTCGAATGAAATAATATTAACTTTAAAAGTAAGTTTCAAACTTACTTTTAAGTCGCGATCACGATCGGAAATGGCAAAAAACAAGTTTCCAGGTTCTGCTTTTCCTGTTCTATCCCAAGTATTATCACCAACCAAAACACCTTGAACTGGAGCTTGCGCACTTTCATGTGACTTATTTACCAATGAAAGAGGAACAGCGATCGTACTACCTCTAGTATTACCGTTTGTTTGATTACTTAATTTTGCTATATTATCACTTGCCTTAGTTGCAAATTTTGTTTGCAGAAAAATTCGTCTACCATCTAATTCAACATCGATTGTATTCAATTCGGGAATCTTAGTGTCATCAAATGTTGTAGTTCGATCAACTTCCACGCTTTCGGATTCCCTGGCTTTTAGTTCCTGTTCTAATCCCCCGGAATTGAATTTAACCATCACTTGAACTCTATTTTCTCTACTCCAGGTTGAAAGATCTAAAAAGCCAGAATAAGTCAATGTCCAAACGTCAGTTTGCGGATGTCTCTCTCTTCGAGTCAATTCGACATCGGCCATAATCCCGTCGATATCATAAATCAGTTGAATATACTCTGCAGCATCACCGATGAACTTCAATGAGTTGGAAAACTTAGCGACTATTCCGTCATACTTTTCATGACGTGAATATTCCTTATCATCATCAGTCCATCCGATCGGCTCGATAGTTACCAACTCCCCAAAATTTTTATTTTTTAAGGTGTATTCAACACGGTTGTTAAATTGTGGATTTATATTTCCCATTAGTTCCAATTAGTGTTTTTTGATTTCCAAATAGCGTGAGGAATATCGATTTTAGGTCCGTGGTAAACTGGCTGTTTCTGATTCTGAATAGCTTTTCTTGTCAATTTCATTTCTTCAAGCAATTCTTTACCGTAAGAAGCTTCAAAATATTGAGAAGCTTGGAAATCGCTCATGTTTCTGCCTTCCATGTTGAGACTGGCCAACATAGCAGCTCTTTGCAATTTGTTATAATCATCAAAGGATTTATGTACAGTATCACCTTCCAAAAGTTGAACAATTCGATTCTTCCCTGAATACACTCTAGCAGATCCATCTTTAGATTCCACGATCTCAGTAACTCCACCGTCATTGATCATTGCAACTTCTTTCGGACCTCCTTTACGACCATCTTTGTATTTAGGGATTGGAGTTGCCAGAGCTGCTCCAAGTTCAACTGCTCCAATAGTGGCCGCAATAGCAACTCCCCAAAACGTTGGTGCAGTTGCTGCAGCTGCTGTAATGATTGCTAAAGCCGTCTGTAATCCTATTTGAGCAACCGTTAGTGCCTTGTTAAATATGGCTTGCTTTTCTTGCTCTTTACGCTTCTTTTTCTCTAAGAGATCATTCTTTTTATCACGTTCCTTTTGAAGAATATCTTTTTGACGTTCGTCTTTACCAGCTAACTCAATTTGTTTTGCATAATACTCATCGTTTTTTTTCTGCTCATATTCTATATTTTGAATCTTGGCGTCGAAAATCGCGTTAGTTAGATTAGACAATGAATTTGTAAGTTCATTAGAAACTTCTAAAATCTTTTCAGCAGTATATTTTTCTTGCTCAATTTTGTCCTTATTCAGGTCTAAATATTGTTCATAGGAAAGATCCGAGTAATCGGTTTTTGCTTTCTGTAAATCAAATTCAACTTTTTTTAATACATCAGCGCTAACTTTTGCACCATCAACTCTTGAAGCTTCTTTGTCTAATTCCTTTTGCAAACCATCAATTTGGACTTTTAAAGCATCTAAGGCAAAGGATTTTCTAATCTCATAAATTTTTCGCTCATGCGCTTCAATAGCTATTTCCCTTTCTTTCCGCGATTGATTCTCTGCCTTATTGATTTCGTTAAACATATTGTTCTCTGCCTCAATAGCCTTATTTATTTGAGTTTCTTTTTTAAGAATCTCATCGTCAATTCGCTTTTTCACTCGATCAACTTCACCATCAATAATCTTCTGACGATCTTTTGCTCCCTGGTACTCCAGTCTTTTTTTCTCTGCGTTATGCTTTTCCAAAATCAGCAACTCTGATTTGGTCATCTCTTCAGTTGCGATTTTACCGGCGATGATAGCTTCAACACGATCTTTACTTGACTGGAAGAAAAGCTTTCTCTTTTTCTCTGTTAGCTTTTCTAATTCTTTACCTTCTAGCGCGTTATTAAATAATTCGTACTGTAACGTTTCATCATTTTTCTCTTTGCGAAGTTGTTCATTTTCGATATAGGCATTTAGCTTAAGCTCGCTGGAAGTCTTTTCATCATCAAGAATCTGCTGATTGATATCAATAGCATTTTGTAGCCGAAACTGATTTAGATTATAAATAGCGTCACGAATACGTTTCATTTGCTCTAATTGCTTTCTAATCTGTTTTTCATTATCCTTTTCCTGACCTTTATTATTGTTATAAATCAAGTCTCGTTCAGCATTTAAAGCTTTAATTTTTGCTTTTATTACGTTTCCTTCTTTACCAGTTTTATCAGATAATGTTGCGATGAGATCTTCCTGAGCTTTTATCTCGGCATCAATTATTGCAATTGTACGCGGCCCATTGTCAGCAGTATCTTTCGCTTCTTTATCTCTTAACGCAATTGCTTTCTTTTGTTCATCTGTTAATCCTCGCAATGCATTTATATGCGCGATTGTATTAGCAATAGCTTCCTCATTCTGAAATCTTTTTCGAGCATAAAGAGCAATATCCTCTTTTGTTAGATCAATATAGCCTTGAAAAGTATTTCCCCTTTTTTTAAGTACTCCATCCATTTTAACTACATATCCAATTCCTTCGACTAGTGAACCGTTATTTTTATCACTTGAAACATTTAGATAATCTTGTTCCTTCCTTAAATCTTTCAGCAGTGCGATATTTTTATCCAATTTCACAGCATTTTCCGCTTTAAACATTTCATTTCTTGCTTCTACATATTCTCTGGTTTTAGCAGTATTTATGGCAATGGCGTTTCCATATTTATCCATTTTAGAGGTTGCTCCAGGTACTGTTTTTGCTAGAATTTCAATTATTTTATTCAGCTCCTTTTGTTCCTCAGTTGATAATTTAGTTTTCGCTTTCAAAACATCATATCTATCAGACAAATCATTGATTGATTTTGCATTTTTATCTGTTACGGCTTTATTTTTTAGAAACTCAGATGTGCTTTTTTTAAGCTCTTCATAGTTTTGTTCAAATGACTTTGTTAATTTATTGTAGTAGTAAATCACCGCAATAAGCGCAACTAATATTATGCTCAGCATATTCGCTTTTAATGCTGCGTTAAATTTCTGAGTCGCAGTTGTCGCAGTATTGGTAGCAGTCGCATTTGTAAGTTGTGCACTCGCATTTGCTTCCAATCCTTCCAAATGAAATAAAAGAGCAGCAGTATTGACATCTGTTGCCACAGTTGATGCCGTAGTTGCAACAGTCGATGCTGCAGTAGCTACTGTATTTTCCACAGTCGTCAATGCCATCAACTTTGCCTGTACTGTAGCAAGAATCAAAGATGATCTATACGCAAGCCAAATTGTTCCGGAAAACACAAGTAGATCTATAATTTCTTTTAAATTAGAACTTAAAAAGCTAAGAACTGAGGTCATAACCTTAGTTCCTCCAATCGCCTCATTGTTATCCAATATATATTCTTCCCAGGCAGATGAAAGAATTTCTAATTCAGAGTTTAAAGACTTTAATTGTTTGTCAGTAAGTTCAGCCAATGCTCCATTACTATTTTGATAAGCTAAAGTGCTTTCCTCTATTTTTTTTGTATTGTTTGCCAAAATCAAAGCCAATTTCCCTGCTTCGCCTCCAAATAGCTTGTTTGCGATATTAAGCACTTCCATACTTGACTTATTTTGCTTCTGAGCCGTCGTGATTTTAGCCAATGCAGCTTCAAGAGTAAGTCCTTGTTTTGCAAGTTTCCCCAAACCAGTTGCCATCAAACGACCAGCGCTCTCAGCTTTAATTCCATTATCGGTAAGTGTACCGATGATGGCAGCTGTCTTTTCAACAGAAATTCCCAATGTATTTGAAACAGGCGCTATATAAGAAAATGAATCTCTTAAACCTGCAAAATCTAATGCAGATCTATTTGCACTTTCTGCTAATACATCGGTAAAGTGAGTTGCCTTTTCAGCGCCTTCTTGGTAGGCATTCAAAAGCGATTTAACTAAAGTCGCACTATCCTCAGCGCTTGCTTGTAATGCAATAGATAAATCATTAACCGGCTTAAGTAATTTGGAAACCTCTTCTGGAGTAGAACCTAATTTAATTAATTCTGTAGCCAACTTTGCAACTTCCGTTGCACTGTTAATACTTGCTTTTGCTACCTCTCTAATATCTGCTTCTAACGGCGCAATATCAGCACGGCTTTTTCCAGCAATAGCAGCTAAGTTTACGATCTCAGCTTCAAAATTTCTTATAATATCGAAAGCTTGTTTAGCAATATCTACAAAGGTTTGAATACCTACAACCAACCCAAACGCTTCGACTAAATCACGTAACCCTTTCGCAGCATTCTTAGGATAATTACCAACATTGTCATTAAATATACTGACAGCTCTATTCGCTGCTACAACCTTTTTATGAAGCGCATCAAATTCAGCTTGCGCCTTTCTCAATCGAGCGTTATACTGATCCGTGGTTTCATCTGCCTTTTTACCAGCGATTATAAGATTCTGAAGTGCAGTAGCTGCTAATCTTTTCTTAGCAGTTAATTTTTCATATTCAGTTGATAATTTAGAATTTATTATTGCTAAATTCTTAGCATTTCTGGTCAGAACACTTTGGTCATATATCTCTTGAGCAGTTTTCTTTATTAACGCATCCTTTGATTTTTGCAGTTTGCTTTCAGCATTTTCAATCGCTAATTTTGCCTTTCGTTCAGCTTCTGATAAAGCTATTGAAGAAATCCTTACTCTATTTAGAGAAATCTCAGCTGCTTCCTGCTCCTTAAGACTAAGTATAGTTTTCTGCGTAGCCAGTATTCCTTGTTGAAGTGCAGCTGTATAAGCAGAATTACCAGTTGCATCTTTAATTTGTTTTAGGATAGATGCAATTTGAACAATCCCTTGTACAACCTCTTTGTTTTTATCAATAGCAATTTGAGTTTGCTTTGCATATTCAGGCCCCCAATTAAGAGCATCATCTTCAATGACCTGCTTTCTTCTAATTATACCGTCTGAACTAGCCATTTTTTTTACTTTTAATGTTTTGTTGTCTGATGTGTTCTATCTTGTTGTGCACCTGCTTTTCGTAACTATGAAAAGCTGTATAAGTGATCTTATTGAAGTCCCCAATTTGAAATTCTAGGATGGAACAATACGAGGCCATCACATCATCGATGTTATATTCTTGCCCTTGATCAACTTTAGGAAGCAGCTTAGAAAGAGTGTTTATTTTTACTTTAAGCGCTTTCGATTCTCTTTCAATTTGTTCAATGTCTTCGTAGTAAACTTTTTCATCTGTAGTTCTTAAAGTATAGCCGTAGTCAACAGTTAGTATTTCGAACAGTTCTTGACTAAAATCAAATTTTAATGCATCACAAGCCATAAGAATCACTTTGTATTGGGTTTCCAAAGCGCTGATCTGTTTAGAAATTCTAAAAGTTTTCTTTTCCTGAGAACTGGCCCCCGCAATTTCAATATGTTGTTCATATAGAGAATCCCATATTTTTGACAGTACTTCCGGATCCTTTTCAGTATCAGATAACAAAGCGAAATTTCCAGATTCAGCGATCTTGAAAAATGTTTTATAAGGAATTATGTCAAGTGAATCGTAAATCATAGCTCAAGTATTTTTCGCGCGTTTTGTATAAAAAAAGGAAGCAATCGAGATGTGATCACTTCCTTTAATTCTTTATCAGTTAATCCGAATAATTCATCAGAAAGCCAAGTATTGTCAGGTCCATCACTCAGGATGATTGAGTTTTTAGGGTCTTTAGAACTAAATCTCAAAACACCATTAACTTCTTGCATATAGAATCCTTTGAACCAATCTCCAGAATCTAATCCGGTAAATGGATCTCCGGCTTTTTTTCTACCTCCTGAAATGATTTCTGTGTTCTCTGAATAAAAACCAATCGGATTTCCGAAAATGTCTTTATGATCAACAGACAACCTTTTCTTCTCGAGATCTAAAAAATCCTTTTCAATACTTCTAATGAATTTATAAAGGTTTATCTCCAGGCTTTTCGGTTTCAACTTCTTTGCCCTTGCCAGTTGTTGTTGAAATGTTGCCATTGGTTGCGATTTTGTGAGCTTTTTTTAGTTCGGCTTCTCTTTCGTCGGATGGGATATCTTTAAAAACATGAGTTGAAGCAAACTCTTTTTTAAAATCTGCAAAGGGCTTGTTATAGCCCTCTGCAAATACTATCCCTTTGTATTCACCTCGCATTATGGTGTAACTTTAATTTTTGTAGGTTCTGGAGTCTCATATGAAGTCCCGGTTTGGGTAACCACTCCATTTAAGCCAATAGTGAATCCTGTTGCAAATCCGGTTCCGGTAACAGTGTAAACACCTTCAGAATCAGCAGGAACAAACGTTACACTTTCTGTAGCTCCATCAAGATCTTTAACCACAATATTAGCAGCTAAGAAAGAAGTGATCTCTTCATCGCCTCCGGAACAACCATCAGTTGCAGTGAATTTGATTTCTGTAGATGTTGCTGAAACCTGATTGATAGTTATATCAAAAATTCCATACAGATCATCAGCGCCCCAACCTTCAGGACGAAAGATTGCGCCATCATCTTCAAACTCGTTAAAGTCTTTGTAGTTTAAAGTAACTCCTGTTGATGCTGGTCTATCTGCTAAAGGATCAATACGTTTTCCAACGTTCATTACAATTGATTGGCCTTTTATAGTTCCGTCATCATTGATCACTCCTTTGATTGCTCCATCTTCTGTGAATTCGAACAAGCCTAATTCAGATTTATGGTAACTTTTAAGTGCTGAGTGTGAACACAAACTTAAAAAACTGTTATAACTACTAATTTTTTTACCTTCTGAGGTAATGAACTGATTTCTTCTGCCTTCAAAAACAGTGTCCTCAGTATTGGCAGATGCTAATTCTTCAACCTCATACAATGGAATTACTTTCTTAGCAGCAACTGCAGCATCCCATTTAGCTTTGTCCTTTGCATCTGCTATCGATTCAAAAGAGAATCCCGGCACGTGGACTGCCGTTTTGATTGTAAGCCCTTCAAGACACTGCTCTTTCGCACCAGTGTTCTTTTTGGCTTTCTTTTTGTTTTTACATTCTTGGTAAACCATTTATAGGTTCTTGTCTTTATAGACTACATAATTTTTTTAAACAATTAGTGTTTGCAATCAGATCCATTTGAACAATTAAAGTATCCCAAACGTCCGATGTTATGCTTTTTTTATCCTGGCGGCTACTGACCGTGCTAAAGTTTGATTTCTTTTCATAAGTAATTGACTCTTCTGAAATCTTAATTACGAATCTCAATTCCTTTATAAATTCATTTGCAACTTTATATAATAAATCAAAGTTTGGAACTCGATCTTCATTCAAAGCTGCTACAGTTGAGTTACAAGAAATGTAGAAAGTAACTTTTTCGAACTTAATACCAGGAATGTTTTCTTTTGCTTTCCAACCTTCAACTAACCAAATCAAGGGATACTTTATAGATTTGTCAATACCAAGTGATTTCGCCAGCTGTCTTTTGTTCATCGCCTCAATCCACTTGTGCAAAGCATCTTCATTTCCCCAACTATAAGCAACAGGTTTACTGTTATGCATTACTTTTTCAGCTGTTGGCTTTAAAGCGTTATCCAGATCAAATAATTTAGTCATAATAGGTCATTGTTTTAAAACAAACTCTTTCGGCCGAGGGAAAATCATCTTTGAAATGATCTAAGAATTGGTATAGTGAAACATTTGCATTTGTAAATCCAAATGATACATCCTGAACCATTTTATTCCAGGCATCTACCCGTTTGTTTCTTGTATTTTCAACTACCGTATTCGATGCAGTACCTTTTGCTTCTCCTACTCCTACATTAAGAGTTCGATAGTTTAAGGACCAGTTAAAATAGATGTAAGAGGACATAACTGTTTCGAAAATCTTTGTGTTTTCGATTTCAGCAACCTCTCTCACCAATCCCTGCCAGATTTTGTTTTTGCATTGTGAATCACAAGAACAATCGTATTCATATTTATGACCGAATAAGAGCCAACCATACTTTGCATCAACAGAATCTTTTAACTTGTAATAGCCATCAGCATCTTTTTCTACATTGGACATCAAATCCTCATACAAGCATTCGCCTAATACCAATCTCAAACATTCATTTTCATATTTTTGAATATGGAGAATTAGATCAATATTATTATTGGCGCCAACAGTATCAATATTAGCAATGCGATATGCTCCGTAAGTGAAATTTGATATCCTGGTAAACATAGATTACAGTTTTTTGATAACTCCTTTTCCGCTATAGATAGCAAAAGCTACATCTGAAACTTCCTGAGAATCACCTTTTTTGAAATAGCCAAAATCCTCAGTAAATTCAACTAATGTTTTATTAACTAAATCTACAGTTGCAGCTTTCCCGCCTTTTGAGTAGTTTTCTAAAGTTTCAGCTCCTTTTTTATCGTAATACTCCTGCGTTGCTCCAGCACTTTTATCGTTCTTTTTTGCATCTTTTGCATCTTTTGCGACTTTGAGATCATGCGCTTTCTTTTCTGCATTATAAGTTTTCAACTCTTCTGGATTTAATGCAGCAATTTCTTCTGGTGTTTTTTCTGTAAACATAATTTGTGTCTTTATTAGATTATTTAAAAACCAACCCGGTCAGGGGTTGGATATTATTAGGGTGCCTTTGTAATTAAAGTTTTCACGTTAGTGAAAGTATCTTTAACCAATCCGATCTTAGTTGCATCCGGAATGATCACCGCGAAGAATTTCTCTAGCACGTGAGTTCTGATGTTTCTTGAAAGACCAGTAGCTGCATTTGTTGCAACAGCATCAGTACGTCCATCTGTCTCCATGTACATAAGCACACTATCTACCCCAACTTTTACAGTTGAGAAAATATCACCGGTTACGAACTCATCAACTCCTAAAGTAGAATCTTTGATGATCGGAATATAAACACCACCCCAGTCTAAACCATTCTGAAGAATATTAACAGATTGACCGTTTTGAAGTGTATAAACACCGTCAGCGGTCTTTTCTTGCTTCATGTTTCTCCACGCAATCGGATTCATCATAAATGCACTAACATTGAAACCTAAGTTTTCAACTGTTGCAATTACAGCTCCCATTGCATCGTAATTGTTTGGATTGCTATTGATAGCTAATGCAGCAACCGGCGTAAACGCAGATGCTCCAGCTTTTACAGCGTCTAAAACAACGTTTGGCAATTTGTCGTTAACCAATTCAGAGAACTTCTGAACCATACGATTAACCAATGCAGGAAAGAATCTTCTCAATTTTGTAGTTGTGAACCACATAACAGCAACCGGCTCTGCTGATTTCTCTTGTGTGGCAAAAGTTTCTTTAACGATTGGCTTCAATTTACACTCAGTGGTAATCTCTGCAGTACCGGTTACGGTTTCATTGATCACAATCAATACAGCTGAATCCATAGGTTGAACATCAACCAAATCAAGAATTTTAGATGCTGGACTTCTGTAACCAAAATAACCTAACAATCTACCCATCAAAGTTTGAACTCCCGCTCCAACAACTCCGGTAGAACCCGCCGCCGGGAAATCAGTACTATTAATCGTATTTACTGACATAACATCAGTAGATGCGATTGCCTTTGAGGTATCCATTGAGAAGCCCTCTTTTACTGTGTGCGATTCTCCGGATACAGCTTCATCGTATTTCTCTTTGAAAAGATTTTCCAATGAATCCATTTTACCCTCAGATGTTGATTTTGATAATTCAACAATTTTAACTCCTTGAGTTTCGACCGTTTCTTTCAAAGTGTCAACTTCCTTTTGCTTTTCAGCAATAGTTTTATCTAAATCTGTCTTAAGGGCTTCAACTCCCGCCTTTACAGCTGAATCGATGGCTGCTTTGTTTTCTTGAGTCTCGTGTGCTGCCTTTTCGGTTGCATATGTGTCAGCTTCTGCATCAGTCATAGCATTAATTTGCGCTTGTGTCTTTTTTACAAACATGATTTTTGTTTTTTAAATTAAATAAATCTTCTCTTTTTGTCAGTTTGAGTGCTTTCCAGCGACTCCGGCGTTTCAAGTGACTTATCGGCTTGAGGATCTTTATTACCAACAAGTGATTTTTCGGCTTGTGTTTCTATGTTTAATGTTGGAGTAATCGGGTTGCTACCTCTCGGAACAGCTGAAAACTCCATTAATTTAGCTTCTGGTACCGCCCAAAAACGGCCAACTTCATCGACATCATCCTTGTTAGCGATTAATGGATAGTATTTATCCCAATTATCTTTGTATTCTTTCATGTAATCCACTTCTGAATTTGCACAGTAGATTATATCTCCTTTGTACCTCATCCCAACTGAATGATTATTAACCCAACCATTAGCGTACTGGTTATACATGAACAAATTTCTGATCGGATCAATGATTGAAGTGTGCTGCAAAGCTTGAGTCTTACCTTCGAAATCGTAGCCTAATTCCTTGAAAGTTGTTCTAAGAATTTTGGTTTTACAATTTTCAGAAATGACATTAGCAAAGCCGTTTTTATGCTCCTGAAGGTGATCAAAACCATTCTTATTGTCTGAAATAGTTTTGTTCCAAATGTTATCAAGATGCACATCGTAATGAGAATCAAAATAATTAGTCGTATTTGAAACTACGGTCACAATAATATTTGGCAAATCTGCTTCCTTAGTATAATCGACCGCCTTATCACTTTGATTGAAAGCTTTAACCGTGATATTTTTAAGAGATTTCAAAACTTCTTTTGTAATTCCCTCAACCTTAACAACAGTTCCATAGCCATCAGACATTTTTAAAATTGATTTTTTAGCATCAATTATTTTAGAAATGTTATCGATAATTGCTTTATGCATTTGATTAACACTATCAAAATCCTGGTCTAATTCTTTACAGTAAATCATTTGTTCACAGTTTGGTCTCGCTCGACTATTTTTAATCTGGTTTCAATTGCACGCTTCATTTGAGGATTCTCAGTCTCTGCTGCAATTGCTTTTAACTTTTCAATGTCGCTTGGCAACTTTTTATCTAAATGTTTCATGTCAATATTTTTTTAGTTTTCATTATCTCCTTGTACTCAGCTTCAGTAATGATTTTTTTGTCAAATAAAATTCCATACTGATCTATCGTTTTACCATTTGTAGTTTGGATCCTTTCCTGAATAACTGACATTGAGTTCAAGTGATTAAAATCAACATCCAGCGGTTCTTTTTTCTCGAAATCGGCATTTAATGAATTGATTAGGTTCTCAGCCAGAGGAGAAACTTCGTTTTCAATAAGACCAACCTCAGCAACTTCCTTATTTTCAAATGTTGCATTCTTACCATATGGACTCAACTCGACCGGAAAATTATAAGCATCATAAACAGCCAGGATATCAGTTTCAACGATTTCATGAAACTTAACTGTGTTCAGCTCGGCAGAGAGGTTTTTAGCATCCAATCCTTTAGACGAAACTATGATCCTATTCACTAGACCGCGACTGCTAAATCGATCTTCCATCTCTTCTTTTTGGGTTCTAAGACCTCCACCCAATTGTGGCACTGGAGCATTAAGACCTTCATCAATATTGCTACCTGCAGCAGTTTGTTTTGGCGAAACTATTGTTGTTCCGGAATTCTCAATTTGAATTCCTTTTGCAAGCTGTGCATCTTTAATATTGTTGATCTGAGTTCTTAAGGGTGTGATCCTGGAATAACCTTTTTTGTTTTTGTTGTTCCTTACACTATCATAGAACAAAATCACATCAGTAAGTAAGATTGTTTCGGACTTACCATCTATTTCAGTTGTTAAAGTCGTTTCGTTGACCTCCGTGTTATCCGGGTTCAAATTGATAAGTTCTAGTGTTTTGAAATTGCCAAATGATTTATATCTCTTCCACATGGCGGTCCATCCTGATGACAGTAAAAAAATTGCAAACTCTTTTAAGAACTCTTCTCGTGACTGTGAATCATTTGGATTATTGATTTTATCAAGAAGTTCACTTTTACCGGATTCACTAGTAAATTGTGCGCTTGATAATTTGCTGGCAATTTTATTGAAGACATTATTTAAGACGTAATTCTCTTTTTGGAGCTTAACGAACTTTGTAGAATCAGGATAGTATGTTTTCTTATCATTAGTACCAATGCCGAAAACATCAATTTCCATCCTCACCGGCTGGCCATTAATCGAATCGTTTTTGGTTTCTATACCAAATCTAAATGTTCTTAAAGATTCCCAGAAGCCTATGATCTTTGATTATCCTTGAATGGATTACGGTTAGTTAAAAATCTATTGGGACTTATAATGTCCTTAGAGTTCTCAATAGCATCGATCTTGTTACTTGTGATTTTACTATCTAATAATTCCGTAACAATGTTGTTTTTGCATGATTTACACTTTCTTGAGATAGCAATTTCGCCAATCACTTTAACCTTGTCTAAGTGTCTTCCACAACAAGGGCATTTGATCTCAGTAAATGCTTTTGAAACAAGATTTTGATTAGTCATGAGTTAACAAATAATGATGAAACAAATGTAAAAAGAATTTTGTTATTTAGAATTATTCTAAATAAATATTTTGTTTTATTTAATTAATTGGTTTGAGGCATAAATAAGTGACGCATATTAGCCCAGATGTACCTCATCATTTCTGTAAGAGCATCTTCAGCATCATCATGGCCATCATCATGCTTCCCAGTCAACGGATATGCTTGAAGGTGTTTGATAAATTGCCTGTATTCCTGGCTGCTGTTTTCGTTTGGTTCGACAAAGTATATAAATGAAATAAATTGAGCCCACGCACTTATTCTTTGCTCCTTATTCCCCTCACTATAATATCCGGAAACATTTACGCCCATACTTTGCATTAAGGTCACAAAAACACTTCCCTGGTTGTTAACCTCTATTTTGTTGACAATAGAATTATGAGTTTCGATCTTTTGTTTTATTTTATGCGAGGTTACCCTGCTCGGTTCCTGAGTATAGATCGCATCAAATACATAGATTTTATTCTTATTGATCTCAATGAAAGGAGTCGCAAAGTAATCTGCTCCGGTATCAGCAACATCGGTAAATGAGTATCTGATTATACCTTCTCGGTTTTCTGGTAATGCTGGAACAAAATTCAGCTTTCCATATAGCAAACCTTCAGCTGTTTCATTAGCCTGATTAAATTGGATATTAAAAGCAATTTCAGATATCGGTTTGGATTCATCAGTTAAACCCATCTTTGTAGATTTAAGAATTGCTGGACTTAGACGAACAGGATCTAGTAAACCATCAATATAAAAATTCTCAATTTCCTTAGGCTCGATATTTCTATATACATTTTCAGCCGGCAAACAAATATGTCGGCACTCATCTTTGAATACACTAAGACAATGAGCTGTTGTATCTTTACTGGATAGCCTCTGTTCTACCAAAATGTAAGGAGTTTTAGCCTTATCTTTTTTCCTTGTCTGAAAGGCTTTAAATTGACTTATCGCTCTTTTACGATCGGCTGGACTATCAGCGATCGCAACGTCCATTCTATCATCATCAATTAAGATACTTGCGTGCTTTCCGGTTACTGATCCAAACGTTGAAAACGAAAATCTAACTCCTCCTTCTGCAGTTTGATAAAAGGTCTTAGCAGATACATCTCGCCTAATTTGGACGGTTGGAAAGTAGTATTGAAAGAGTTCACTTTGAATGATATCCTTTGATTTTGATGAGAATTCATTTGCGTTACTTGCTGAAACGGTATTGGTCATTACAGTTTTGGAACTGTTAACGGCCCAAATCCAAGCTGGAAGAATTCTTGATGCAATTGTACTTTTTGAAGTCCCGGGCGGAACATTAAATAGTAAATTCTTTTGTATGTTTTCTGTTATGCCAAGATACCATTTATCATTTGGTATATGAGGTTTACGATCTAAAACGTATTTATCTGCAACTAGCTGCATTTCATCGCACATATATTCAATGTGCCAGTTATGAACGTACTGATCTGTAATAATGGTATTCCAAAACACCTTTGTGAATTCGAAAAGGCTTCCTTGCAACTCTTTTTGAGTCACAAGGAATTCTAATTCTAATAATTCATCATCGGTAATGGTTGACATTTAAGCAATAAGTTTTTTGTATAGTTCTAAAGTTGCTAAGGCATCACTTACAGCAGAGTGAGCTTGCTCATTGCGAATACCGAAATGTAGACAAAGATGTTCCAGCTTATACGATGGAAGATCCAACCGTTCTTTCGCAATCAATAAAGTATCCTTTAATCCAATTTCTGTAAATTGATTTGGGTAAAATCTTCTAAATAAATAATCGATTCTTGGAACATCAAATTGATTAGAATTATGTCCAATTATTTCGGTAATATTATGTTTAATAATAAAATAAGAAAGTTGGATCATAACATAACCGACATCTTCTCCAACCTTATTTAAATATTCCGGCGATAAGCCGTTAATATTCATTGCATCAGGATGATAATATACAAGTTCGTCAGATTCTTCTCTAGTGTAAGGTTTAATATACTTATGAAAGGTATCGACGATCTTAAAACTATCATCAACTGCAAGCAACGCAATCTCACATACTCCGTTTTTGGTAATCGAGAAACCTCCTGTCTCAATATCTAAGAATCCTTTCATAGCTACTTATTAAAGTGTTTGTACTTAATCTCTTTGCCGATAATCTTATAGTTCGATGTCCATCCAGTAAACGGATAGACCCAATATAATATCCCGTAATGAGTGTGACTACCTTGTTCCCGATTACTAAATATTCTGATGAATAAAAATTGGATAAACCAGGTGTTAATGATTCCAAGCCACAACAATCTTTTATCGACTTTTGGTTTAAACACGGTTTTAGTACAGTCTAACCATACTGGTGGCTGCGTTTGTCCCGAGCATACTCCCAACCAGATCTTCCCATGAAATAAAAATCTTAAACGCTGTAAAAACGAAACGGTCCAACACGAAACGCAGGAACCGTCAGGATTTTGATAAACATGTAGGCTTTTGCATTCCTTATCGGTCATTGAAGCCGGCTTCTTTAATTCAATTGTAGATTCTTTAAAGTGGATTGATTTCATATTTAATTTTGTTTGTTATAAATATCATTTGCCATATGTATCGCCTCATATGTTGCTTTTGGTCTTTCTAAAGTGTCACCGTAACAGTGACCTATTTTGTGATTTACTCTCCACTCAAAAACGCCGTTATATCTTCTTATGCTTATATAGATTTCAACTGAATCGAAGAACTCAATATAAAGTGCGCTTAAAAACAAAATGCCTAATTTTTCAGTTCCGAGATAATACATTTTATTTTGAATGTATTTCTTAAAAGTTACCTCGCATTTTCCTGTTAGTAAACTCATATCTTTTTTCATTATTGGTTCATCAATTTCATTAAAAGAAGAATTATAAACAACCTTTGCTTTTTTATCTCTCATTTACTTTATACTTTATATTCCAGACTCCAACATCAGATATTTTGTTTTTGGTTGATAGATCATTTAAATGATAGTGATAGTTTGTCTTATCGAAAACAGTAAGGATGATGTGATTTGGCCTTTTGCTTATGGGAATTATCTTGATCATAATTTTATCTGCATTTATGCTGCATTGGCCCAATTATGCCACCACATCCACAACATCTTTTATCCTTAAATGGTTTCAGGCTTTTTATAAGCTTTTCAGCCGCTTTCACAACTGACTCATGAGGTTTATCTTCTTGTACGATTATGCGAAAGCTATGAAACACAACATTTTGTTTTTCTTCTGCCATATCCAAAACCGCATACCCGATTAAAGCCGGATCACTAGTTTCTTTTCCTTCTACGAATACACGGCCATTTACAATTTCTATACTCATGATATGATGTTTTTGGTTAACCTTACAAAGCTAACATATATTATTATTTTATTATACAATATGTTACTTTTTTAATGAAGCAACAGAAAGACTTTAGCTTTGCAATTTTGCTTTTAAAGCAGCGATCCTGGCATCGCGATCTTCCGGGTTCACAATTTCCAAAGTTGCTTTCTTTTGATCATTATCCTTTTCATAGAATCCAATGTGCTTATTGATCTTTTCAATACTCCACTCCTTACCGTGAAGTTTAATCTCAATGCCGTATTTGGTTTGCTTAATGCCTTCAATACACATCTTTTGCTCTTCACTCAGTATATCGAAAGTCTTTAATCTCAATTCGGTCCTCTTTTCAATTGTCGTTGAGACACTCTTATTCTTACCGGTTCCGGTTGTAGTGGTGATCGGAACTTCGTACTCATAATATTCAACGTATTCATCGATTCTCGCTTTACGAAGAATATTCAAATGACGAAGCATTTCTTCTGATGTGATCTTAAATTCTTTTTCGGCAATCTCGGCCACAACAGATTGCAATTCTTTTATCCTTGCTTGTACCTTGCTGTTGTTTAGCACTCTACATGCGGCTTCATGAATTGACTTATCGCTTTTGTTTGAATACGAATAACCAGCTTCTTTATACGCTTCCGAGCCTACACCTATTCTTATGTAGGCATTTGAGAAGGCTTCCTGTTTTTCAGTCAAATTATTAATCTTCATAGTGATTCTATTAACAATACAAAAGTAGTACAATATATTATTTTATTGCACAATATGTTAAAGTTTCAAAATCTCTTGTACGACACATTTTTGCGTCGTATATTTGTAGGGTAGAATTGAAACAATTATTAACAACTAAATTTTAAACAATGATTACAAATGAAGTTTACCAAGTAGCACTTGGAATTGTAAATGCTTATCATGAGCAAGTTCGATTAGAAGCTCTAGAGATTAAAGAGATAATCGAAAATAAAGCAATTCAGAAGTTCCGAAATTTAAAGGAAGTAGAACCAGGAGACAAAGTAAAATGTACTTACGTTCACGCTGCAAGTATTAAGAATCTAACATTTGAAAAAGAGTATGAAGTCTTAAATACTGATAGCTACAGATTCTTAATAAAAGGCGATTCTGGAACAAAGAAGTGGTATCACAAAGACAATGGTCACTTTAAATTATTTTAAATTAATTAATCCGGAGGAGTCGAAAGGCTCCTCTTTAAAAACCTTAAAACATCATGAAAAAGAAAACATACAAATTTAAAAAGAGATTCTTCAATTGGCTATTAACTGGATTTTTGATCGATTTCGTTGATCAAGAATTGAGCTTTCAAATTCAATTGGTTCAAAATGGACAAAAGGTCCTGGTCTGCAAAATGGCAACGGTCCCACATATTGGATCAAAGATAGAAGTTCTGGTCAGGGATTTTCCTAATCCAGATATCACAAAGCTATTTTTGGTCGAAGATATCATTTACTCTCCGTATGGAGCAGCAAACAGATTGATCGGAAAATATATAGAATAGTCCGGAAACAAAAAAACCTCTCTTTATCGGAGAGGTTTTACCTTTTGTAGAAAGGAAACTTAACTATTAAAATTAAATTTGCAGTAAATGTAATAATTATATCAATATGGAACCAGGTGAAAAAATAAACAAAGTACTTGATGATTTCGGGATGTCTGGCGTAAAAGCAGCTCAAGCAATGGGAATTTCGTATGATACATTCCGAAGTAAAAAAACCGGAAAAAATGAAAGGCATTCGTTTAACGAAAAAAACTATCAGGATCTTATATCGTTTATAAAAGAACTCACGAAACAATTAGATTGTTTCAATTAGGTAAAACCACTATCTAAGAAGATATCTTGTAGCCCTTAATCGAAGAAAAAGATTGCGGGTTTGTAATTTTGACGGAAAATCTACACTTTGCGGAATCGAGCAAGCTTACAATCAAGGAATCGTAGATTGGAAAAAAACGGTTTCTTGTCATTTGTACCCAATTCGTGTAAAAGCCTTTACAGAATTTGCTGCGGTTAATTATGATAAATGGGATATTTGCGATGATGCCCGTTCTATAGGTAAAGAACTCGAAGTTCCGGTTTATAAATTTGTCAAAGAAGCATTGATTCACCGCTTTGGTCAGGATTGGTATTTTGAGCTTAAAAAAGTGGCCGAAGAGCTTAAAAACATCGTAAAACATATGTTCACTTAAGTACGGCTACACAAACAGTTTTTTAACTCAAAAAATAAAGTTTTAACTCAAAAATAAATCTTTAAAAACAATTAAAAATTTCTTGCTTTTTATGATAAAAAGCCTATATTTTACGGGAATACAGCTACATATTAAAACTGTAAAAACCACAATATCAACAACTTAGTTATTGCCCGAAAAATATCTCATTTTTTCTCCTTTGTTAAAAACTACGTCGAATTGTGCATAAGTTTGGCTTTCATGTTTAGCGATAAATGACAATCTTTGTAGTCACAAGAAGACATAAAAAAAACGAAGCCTCGGAAACTTCGTTTTTGGATGGTCAAATTAAATTAACCTTAAAAGAATAAAGCTATGATGTTAGTCGACATGCATGAGCATTATTTATTGTTACTTACAGTATGTAGTGTTAGACCGAAATTGAGTTCAATTTCTGAATTATTTTTTAAAACTTCTAAATCTTTGAAACAGTTTAGGAAAACCTTAAAAGAATTAAGGAAGCTCCTAAGAGAATCAAAACGTAGAAAGAAGTAAGAACGTATGAATGAATTTAGTAAACCACTGTATCAATTAAATTGGTATGGTGGTTTTTCATTTACATTATAATGTATTTCAAATGCATTATAACAAACTTTTTTACAAATATACGTCAAAAAAGATCTTACGCTAACTTTTTATAACGTTGTTTTTATTAACAATCTTTACTCGCTTCTCAACAATTGTTCCAATTTAGAACACTCTATACAAACGACTATGTTATAATCTGTATTAATTTTGCGTTTCTAAAATAATGACGATGAAAACAGATGAAAAGAATGCAGTTGAAGTACACCTTCTCAAAGCGTGCGGATTTCACTCAGCAACTCCGCAATATAAATTAATTCAGCGCCTATTTAAAGATGGCGAACTACTATTTACCGACGTAAATTATGACGATCTAGTTTCACTAAGAAAAGAACTTTGGTTTCTGCGTTTCGAATGCGGAATGCGATTTGACCGAATCATGATCACTCCTGATATAATAGTAAAATATTACGAGAATGTAATGGGCTTGCAACCCATATCAAGTGACTTTAATTTAAATATTCAAATCAAAAAAGATGAATAGCGAAGAAAAAAAAGCCGTAGCAGAGCACATAATTAAGATAGCCGGATTTGATAATACAACAAAAGGATACCAAGCAATCAAGCTATTATTTGATAAGAACGAATGGGATTTTTGGATGTTACGCGAGCCACAACTTCATAGAGACTTAGCTATATGGTTACAAAACATTGGTTTAAAAGTTGTGATTAGAGCTGATAAAGTACTATTAGAAACCGATGCTATAAATGAGTATTACAAAAATATACTTGGAATGACACCAGAACCGAAAGAAGCAGAAAAAAGCTACTGTGAGCGTTATAACATAATTGTGAAAAAAGATTAACTTTATATTACTAATATAAAGCTTATGTGCTACTATGTAGATCAAAAAGGAAGTCGCCGAGATGTAAAGATCCGCTTTAATATTTCTGTGAACAATACTGGCCAATATTATGAAGGTGTTTTTGTGAATGGATTTGATCATCCTAACATTCCTATTATTACAAATACGGATCCCGATCAAGTCCAAACTGATTTTACATGGGGCTTGATGCCTTCATGGGCAGGTATTGAACAGTTAGAATTCAGAACTGGCAAACTAAATGCAAGAATAGAAGATCTTGATTCAAAACCTTCTTATAGAAACATTAAGTCAAATAGATGTTTGATAATAGCGACTGGCTATTACGAATGGCGTTGGTTAGATCCCAAAGGGAAGAAGAAAGAAAAGTATCAAATATTTTCTCAAAACGATGAAATTTTCTGTTTTGCAGGATTATATGATACTTGGCTAAATCCGTCAACTGGTGAAAGTTTAAAGACGTATACAATGGTTACGACAGAAGCAAACGAATTAATGAAATACATTCACAATAATAGAGAAAGGATGCCTGTAATGCTTCGAAAAGAGGATGAGCAAGCTTGGCTTGACCCTACAAATGATGTATCTAGATTTGCATTTCCTTATGAAGCTAAATTAGTGGCTTTTGAAGCTGCATAAAATTATAAACATGGAAGAAAAGAAATCCTCATTTACCCCAAAGCAGCAAGAAGTATTTGATAAGATAGCTGAAAAGATGAAAAGACCAGTATCCGATGATCCTACAGATTATTACGCACACATAGATAATCAACTGTATATAAAATATTTCACTCAGCTTCTACACAGCAGAATGGAATTGACGAATTACAGTTATCCAACTCAGTTGTTTGAAGAAGGATTTGAGGTTTTGGATTACCACGTCAATAAGTGTCTTGAAATTCTTTACAACAAAATTTTAAAAGTTGTACAGAAAGCTAAAAATAAAGAGGGAAAATGGCTCGACAATGAAACTCAGATTATAAAATCTGAAGACAAGCATTTTGAGTTGAAACCATTACTGGAACCGATAATTACCAAATATGAAGAAGCGATAATTATTACACAAATCGATTTAGATATTCCACTTGTGTTTATTCCTGATTACCCTAGCGAGGATGAATTTGAATACGATGAGTTTGAAGAAATTTAAACTGTTAAGCCAGCAGTATATGCTTCATATAGCATATCAAAAGTGGGCTTAAATGCTACTTGAAAATCATCAGCTTGTTCTTGACTTTCAAAATCAATTTTATGATCATCTAGCTTTTTATTAATTCTTATATTGAGTTCATTTACATAATCATCAAAGTCTTCCAAGTAGTGATATTTTGCAGTAGCTAGTTCTACACCTGTTAAGCCTTCAAAAGCTTTTCTCTTTATTTGAATGAGCTCTTCAATTTCTTTAATAAATTCTTCTTTAATTCTTTCGTAGATCATATTTCAATTATAGATGAATAGTTATGTCCTTTTCATCCGCTCGCAGATCAATGTTAGCGGATTTTTTTATTACTTCCAGGACAAAACCGTCAACGTCACTTTCTGAAAGTAGATCATATTCGATTGGTTCTTCAGTATCAAAAAAGAATTCGAAATACGAGATCTCTTCACTGGCTAGTTTCATATCTGGTTCAATAAAATCTTCTTGGTTATCGATCTCTGGTCCAAAATATTCTATCCCCGTTAATCCGCGATTAATCAAACTTGTGATAAAGTCGATTGTAACTCTTTCCGGAATTGCCACTTTTGCTGTTGATAATATGAGTGTGTGATTTGCCATATCGCTATTTCTTTCCATAAAAATACAAATTAATTTTGATGTAAAAAATGTATGTTTGCAACAACTATAAACCAGAACCTATGATTGACTATTTTAAGAAAAATATACTAGTAACAATCTCACTTATTTCTTTATCATTTATAGTAGTTGCAGGTGCATTTTATATTGTAACTTTTTGGGATCATCCAATATCTGATGACTCAGCAGTGTGGGGCACATTTGGTGACTACATTGGCGGAACAATTAATACACTTGTCTCACTAAGTAGTTTAATAATTCTTGCCATTCTAACCAATACAGTTAGCAAGCAGTCAAGTGAAGAAAATAAAAATGTAACTTTACTTTTAAAGAGAATAGATAGCTATGAGAAGTTAACAGACCATTTGCCTACACTAAATCAAATATTCTTTGATTTATATGATGATATTTCCGGACTTATTGAGATCCTACATTATCCTGAACTACAATTTGGCCCTAAAGTAAAAGCACTAGCAGAAAAAGCTAGGATATTTAAACATCTTCATGTTTTTCTATTAACATTTAATCATCGTTTTGGACACTTATTTATATATGATTTCACAGCTAAAGAATTTAAGCAGCTCGTAATTGATCTAAATGAAGTTATTATATATTTTGATCTTGTAGTAGAGCATATGAAGAAAAGGAGTGGTGATTTTCCTGAGTTTCCACAGAATCAATTTGATAATTTCAATAATTCGTTTGGAAAAATACTCACTAACTTACAAAAAGAATTAAAGTAAGCTTTATTAAATATAAATATCTACTGAAACATTACTATAGAGCAAATAAAAAAGCCACTCAATTGAGTGGCTATAGTAGTGATAATTGTAATTTTAGTTGTATTCATCGGTTAACCATGAACTACATCTTGTTTCGCCATTTTTTCCATAATATTTGATTTTAAATTGATTTAGTGCATTACAATTTCTTTCCAAAGATATTCTTTTATTTAAATATCCAATGATTATTTTAATTTTTTTAAAGTTTGTTTAACAACAAAATAAACCCCTGTTTCGTAAATATAAGCCCCTCGTAATGAGCATTTAATCTATTATGTGTCCCTAAGTGATCTTTTAAATTAGTTTCGAATTTATTTACGACCCCCATTTCAATAAAATCAATTTTTAATTCTTTTGAATATATTAAATCTAATGAAAAGTTTTGATATAACCAAATTGCATTATGCTGTCTATACGGATTTGCCTTAAGATTATATCGTTTTTTTTCCACTCGTATTATTTTATATTTCTTTTTTCCACTGACTTTATAATGACAGTACGCGTTTAAATAATTATCCTTTTTAACTATTACTAATTCATCAGCAGATAATACTTTTTTCTCTTTGTCGACTGTAAAATTTGAAACTTCATATGTAGTTAATTCTTCTTCTCCTGCAATTAACGGAATACTACTTGAAAATTTATAACATATTTCCTTTGTATCTTCTGAAATTAATGTTGTTTCAGTTTGTTCGTTTACAATTACATATTCTGGATTTTCCTTATCAATTTCGATATGAATTTCAACTTTGTGATCTCGATAATAAAACTCATGATTGATTGGCAAATAACATATTTTTACACCATCATGCAATTTTTTACTAATTAGTTTGAATTTCTGATTACAAAGAGCTTTCGTTACTTTGTCCCAAAGTTCTTCTAAGTCGACCCTTTTTTTTAAGTCTTCATCCCCATAAATAATATTACGCAACTCATTCTGAAATATATTAGAAAACTGTTCTGATTTTACTATTACAGCAAATACACCTCCAGATATCAATGTAAAACCAAGACTTTTTAAAACATCGAAAGCCCAGAAATCCTTTTCAAAACATGTGTAGGCAATAAGTAAAATAATTATGGATAAAAACGCTATGATATAGAGCACATTTTTTTTGTAAAAATTATAAATTGGGTCCCAGTACTTTTCTATCATTTATCTTTATATTAAATTGTTTATGCAATAATAATGCCGATATATTAAAAACATTACTTCCATGCGTGCTGTTAAATCTATAGCTTTTAGAAAATTTCCATAATTATCTTCTGCTATCAAATTTTAGCAAACATACAGTTTTATTTTATTAAATTATGAAGTGTAAAACTGACCATTGCAAAAACAGGTATAAATACCTGTTTTAGCTTCACACTATTGTTAAGTTATTTGGAAACTTCAATTAAAATCCTATGTTTGCCAAAATTAAAAATGAATGGAAACAATTAAGGAAATTTTTCAAAGCATATATGACAGTTATAGAGAAAGAATCAAAAGCCCTTTCGTTGGATCGTTTTTGTTATCATATTTACTTTTTAATTGGAGAGCAGTCGCAATATTATTTTACGCAGATTGGCCGGTGCACTGTCGAATTGAATGGATTGAAGAAAATTACTGTAATTGGTACAACTATGTAGTTCCACTTCTCATTGCTCTTTTTTATATTATGGGTCTGCCTTATGTAAATATGCTTTTTGATAAAGTACTTAACTATTATTCTGAATCAAAACTAGAGAAAAAAAACAGCGCAAAACTTGCTAAGTATGATCAAAAGGAACTTGAAGCAATTGCAGAAAAAAAAGTGATAGACGCAAAAGCGGGAACAAGTCTAATAAAAGACTTGACCAGTAAAAATGATGCATTATTAAAAGAAATTGAAGAAATAAACGCCAGGAATGCCAAGGAGATAAATAGATTAGTTACTAAAGAACATGATCTAAACGAGAAATTAGATGACCTTCGTGTGACGTACGATATTTTAAACGAGAAATATAAAAAAACAAATTCAATTGATAAAGAAACTATTTTACTTGATCAATTATCAGCTATAAATGCTGTACTTACAAAATTTGATAAAGAGAGTTTCTTAGGTTTATGTGAAAGCAATGCATTTGGACCGCCAAAGAGCAAAGCAAACTCAGACCAATTAAATAAATTCGTAGGTCTGGGACTAATCATTATAAGCGTACAAGATAAAATTACAATAACTGAAAAAGGAAGATATTTTTACGATTATTTAGCGAAATATAATTAGAAATTAAAAAAACTCAACAGACTATACTGTTGAGTTTTGTTCTAACTGCAATTGATTAATTAAAATTTAAGAAGCGATATCAAAATTAATCTGTTTTTCTGTCGGGTTACGATCATCTAAATCATTCACACCGCCACTCCACCAACATATTATATCTTTTTTCATACTTTATTATCTATATTTTTCAGAACACTCCTTACATCCAAAACCATCTACTAGCTTTTTACACCACTGAAGACAATAATTACAAACATCGAGTTCAATATTCCAAAACCCAAGTTTACCTTTTACGTTTAAAATTGGTTTATCATAAAGGACCGGATTTGCAAGAACCCAGTTCCAAATTGGGTTTTCTTCGGGAGCTGCTTTTTCTGCCCAAATTGACGGATGATTCTGAACGCAGTCGATTATTTCAACTTGGCCAATAATTGCTGAGGTTATAAAAAACTTTTCTTTTTCACCTGGAATTTTAAGATCAATTACTTTGTTTATATCCGCCCATTGATCTGCTGGAAAAGCCAAATTATTTCCTTTGAAGAATGGGTAAATCTGTCCAGATACATGAATATAGCATGTTCCTCTGAAATTAGTACGCCAGGATCTATTTTCAATGTCTTTGATTCCGAGTACAATCAAGTACCCCCAAGGATTCTTTACTGAAAGTGCTTTCATAATTTAAATTTTATTTTGTAAACTATTTTTTGTTTGTAAAAAAAGGAAACGACACCTGTAAAAGGCTTGTAATTAAGCCTTAAATTTGTAAATAAACTTTTAATCTAATAAAATAATGACCACTAGACAGAAATTAAGTGCAGATCTCAAAGCCTATAGTAAAGAATCACATAAACAATTTAATAATCAATCTAGCCGCGGAACTATTGACAAAATACAATACGAAGTCTTGATAAAAGATCTTTATACACTTATTAATAATGATGCACTTAGTAAATCTTTGGTAGAAAAAATACAAAATAGAGAAGACAGAGAGTATATTGAAAAGCACTTTAAAGAAGACAAAGTTGATAATCATTTATTTTTTCAGATTTCAAGTTATGTACTATGGTTAGAAGAGTGGTTAAGGTAGTTTCCACTAGTCTATAAGTTTAAACTGATTCCGGCCATTGGACCACTAACAGCATCATAAGAAACTCTTAGGCCCGTCAATTCTGATACTTTATAATCGATGATCACTCCAACCGCTAAATAGATGTTTTGCGGTTCGGGTTTACCGTTGATTTTTTGTTTGATATAAGCGCCGCCGATTTTGCCAATGATGGATAATTCATCGAACTTAGCGCCAATTAAACCAAATGTAGCTGGCGTATAATCTGATTCGAATTCGTGATTAGAACCTCTATCATTTGTATTTGCTCTTTTCTGTGTTATTTTTGAATCTACTGCAGATATTGCAACTCCAAAAATTAGCTCGTTTTCTGCTGTATAAGCGCCTGAAACTTCAATTGCTTTATATCCTGCCATAACGGATAATTGAGATTGAGCATTTAATTTAGATGCTCCAAAAATGAATATAATTGCGACTATGTAGCTAAAAATTTTAACCAGGTTTTCTGTTTTCATAAATATGATGTATTAAAAAGGTGTCGAATTCGACACCTTTGATTGCTATTACTTTTCTATTTTAAATAAAACCTCATCTCCATGCTGATATAAATTCCCACGGTCGGAACATACGCCTCTGCCCGATTTAGAATTATAGCTAGAGCATAGTGATTTTTTACACATATGCCTTTCGACACATTCACCTTCACTTGTACACCAAATAAAGTCTGGATTGTCATTATCCGGATCCGCCTCGATCAAAGTAACTTCTTCTAAACCTTCATTCTTTGCATCTTGCAAGTGACTTTCTAAGGAGCTGCAAAACGTATCATCGATAGTCTTAAAATATAATTTTGGCTTATCTTTTTTCGTAATACAGGATTTTACGGTTGAGGCTTTTGATCTGAACTTACTTTAGATAATTCATAATCAATTTGCGCTGCTATTAGAGCACCGGCTTTTACCAGTTCTCTAACTCTATCTTCTGGTGCTGGCTTCCAATACTTATCATCCCATGGCCATATTGCTAAGTTCAATGAAGCACCTTCTTCATTTTCAAAATCTCTTGTATCAGGTGTCATTGCATAGCATATTGCGGCATCTGACAATTGATTGTTCGCATATAAGCAATCATTAGTATAATCGTAGCCTAATTCATTAATTTGCCTATCACGTTCAATGTTGATCATTTCGACACCGGAGATAGGATTCTGATCTAAATATTCAACTTCATTAACGATAAAAGCAGCGACAATTGTTTTTGCATCATCGCTTATTAATTGAGATTTAGTGATGTTATCGTATAATTTTTTAAGCACTTCCATATTTTTATAAACTGTTTTCATATTTGTTTTTTTTTAAATGTTATTCCTCTTCCAGGATCTTAAGTTTATCTTGCAATTCAAGTATTTTTCCAGTGTTCTCAGAGATAGTCTCGGTAGCTTCAGCAATCGAATCTTGAGCCTGGTCTATTTCATCTTGCATATCTTCAATATCCTGTTCAACTTCAATGATGTTTTGTTCCTTTTCTCCACATGTCGGACAAATTATAGTTCTTGGGAACCACTTTTCCGAAGCGGATCCATCATGAAGATCAAACCATTCTCCACATTTTTGACAAGGCGTTGGCATTTCCATTTCTTCTAATTCAGAAAATTCATATTCAAATTCTCCATCTATAAATTCCATTATATAAATCCTTTTAATTCGTTAGTTGTGAAAGTCTTTCCTTCACTCAAAGATTCTGTTATCGTATCACACAAGATGTAAAGCGTGAAAATGATAAATCCCATTCCTAAAACTGCTAATGTGGTATACATGATTTTTTCATTTTAGTTAATAAAAAACCGCCCAATTACGGGCGGTTAAAAAGTCTGATTATAATTTGATTGGGTTAATGAAACTTTTCCCTTTTTCTCCCAATCTTAACACATTATAACTAGCTACCTTGCCGACAAGCAAAGATTCTTCTATAGAAAAAGGATTTATATTAGTTTATTAATGACGGCATAATTAACATCAGGATCTTCTCTTGATCATCCTGATCATCAATCGGAGTTAAAATCGCAGCTCGATTTGGTAAAGAAAATTCGAATTTGATTTCTTCTGAACTTAAATTGCTGATCATTTCAGCGAGGTATTTCGCATTGAAACCGATTTTAGTATCTTGACCTTCGTAATTACAATTTAGGCGCTCATCTGCCTTGTTAGAATAGTCCACATCTTCAGAAGAAAGATTAATTTCATTGCCAGTGAAGTTCAACGCAACTTGTTTTGTTGTTTTGTTTGCAAAAATAGAAACACACTTAACGGAACTTAAAAGTTTAGATCTGTCAATAATTGCCTTGTTTGGATTATCCTTTGGTATTACGTTTTCATATTTTGGATAAGTGGCATCAACTAAACGACACATTAAAACATAATCTTCAAAAGTGAAAATTGCATTTGTCTGATTAAAGGAAATTAAAACATCGATATCCAATGTCGAGAGAATTCCTTTTAGAACATTCAGAGGTTTCTTAGGAACAATGAAATCAATTTCCTCTGCAGATGTAATATCGGATCTTTGGTATTTTACCAATTTATGCGCATCAGTCGCAACAAAATTTAATCCCAAAGGCGAAAATTGAAATAACACTCCGCTCATGGCCGGTCTTAAATCATCGGTACCAGTTGCGAAAATTGTTTTAGTGATCGCCTTTCCTAAAATTTTAGAATTGATCGTTGCGGTTTGAGGATCTTCGATTAGTACAGCTTGCGGATACTCTTTTGCAAGTGCATAAGCTATCGAATAAACTCCAGCGCCGGAATTAATATCGATCGTGCTATTTTCATTGACAAAAAAATCAAGCGGCTGTTCCGGGAAAGCTTTTAGTATATCGATCAGCATTCGGGATGGTACCGCAATTGATCCTTTGTCTGATGAGGTAATTTCAAGCGTTGAAGTAATAGTAGTTTCTAAGTCTGAGGCTGTAATTTTTAATTGATTTCCATCGATTTCAAATAAAAAGCAATCCAGAATTGGAAGCGTATTTGACGAATTGATAACTCCGTTTAGAATTAATAGCTTGTCGAGTAAATTTTTACTATTTAGAATGAAGTTCATGATGTTGTTTTTAGTGGTTATGCTGCGTGATTTTGCAGATTTTTTAATTTTGAGTCAACCTCTTTAAATTGCTTTTGCTTTTCAACTAATCTCGAGATCTTGCCCATATTTTTCTTTATGGCATCAATAATTTGATCGTGAAATTCGGTTGGTTTATTATCGAATCCACGGCACTGAATAATTGAATATGTTGCTAATGAAATCTCAATTGTTTCAATCCGATTGCCATCAATTCTAGCGGACATAAGTAGTATACCAGACTTTTTATGATAGTTATTTGTATGAACGCAATGTTTTAATATTTTACCTTCTTCCTTAACATCATTATCTTCAATCAATGGAACAATTAAAAGCTTTCCCTGTTTTAATGAGAAACCTTTAAATACTTCAGTCTTTATATTTTTTAGAGCAGTTTCAGCTTCGGCACGTAATCTCTCATTCTCTTGGCGCTTCACTTCTTGTGCGGCTCTTTCCTTATCTATACATTTTTGCTTTTTCACGACAAATTCATTGTGCGCCTTCTTAAGGTTTTTAGGCAGAATTATTTTTGGATTTCGGATATCCTTTTTGAAGTATTTCAACAATTCCAAGTAGTCGTACCACATACCGGCATCTTTAATTTTGTATTTATTTCGGAGCACGATCTTTATTTGTGGCCAAAACGAATAATACCGTTCATCTTTATGGACCGCATAAAACAAAAGTTCTTTTTGTTTCGCTTTTAAAAGAGTTTCAATTTGTGAACTTCTTTCAAGTTTATTGAGTAGGTAACGATAGTCACAATTATGAAAATCTACACTGAGACCATATTTTTTAAACCTCGGATGAAACTCTGCACCAGGACAATTAAAATCAGATGCAAATCGATCGTATTCACTTTGACCGTATCGTGGATTATTATAACGAACTTCGTAATCAGAGGAACTAAATCCATCACCGGACCAGGTAGTATTTTTACCTATTACTACTTTCTTATTTTTATCGTACTCAGTCCATTCTTCAAATAAACTTCGGAAGTTATATCTTGGTTTTTTATTTTTATCCATGATTTTCCAGCAAGAATAATATCGAAAGACCTGAAATCTGTCAACGACCTGAACGACAGAATAACTTAGTATTCTAATAAACTGCCCGTTATGAATAGCCAGTTTTTTCACTTTCTTTTTGCACGAAGGACAGATTACATTTGAAACATTTTTTTTAGTTTCAGTTTCTGGTTTCCACGTGTGGTTACATTCTAAGCATACAAGGTTCTTATAGTGAGTGGTGTAATAAAAATCATGCTTTGAAATGACAAACGGCTCATGTTCTATTGGTTCGGAAAGTTTCTTATGAAGATTCCAAACTTCTACTTGCAATCTGGTTTTTGGTTTCATAATTCAAAATAATTCGGATTGAACAGTGCTTCCTGACTCTGGCTTTTTATGCGAGACTTTCTTTTTCAAACGCTCCTTTTCTTCTGAAATAACACGTTCAAACGCAATTTTTTTTGCTTCTTCTATATCTATTGAAGTAAGTTCCACATTATGATTTACAATTACTTTTGCCTTGATTGGTTTAATGTTTTTTATGTCATCTTCATCATAATAATGTATGGCCCATCCGAAGACCTCTTCATCACTATAACCGCCACAACCACCTTTCTGAGCACATTGTGTAACATAATTACAACACTCCTCTAAAGACTTATTTTCCTTACTATAAGTCACGGCAAAAAGCTGATCGGTCGATGCTCTTTCATCTAAATATTTTTTTATGGCTTCTTTAAATGCATTTGATGTTTTCATGTGGTTGGATTTTTAAAGTGATAGATTTTGTTTCCGTTCGGCAGCGTTTTAACCTCTCTAGGTTTTTGCTCGCATTTTAAAAAATCAATTAGCTTTTTGTAAGCGTTGATTTCGCTTTCTCCTTTCATTTCTATATCGGTTTTAGTTGGAGTATAGATTGTAGTTTTTGCGACCCAGACAGATGTAACTATTTTTTCGGTTTCGATTTTATCGATGATGATATTTCCCATATTTAAGAAGATTGTTTTCACAACTTATGTTTTGTGGTTAGGCAATAAAAAAGCGCTCGATATCGAGAGCCTTAAAAATGTTTTGAATTGAATCGATCAACTATCTTCCAAAAATCAGCATAAATGCATCTCTTTGTTCTTGATTAGTTTTACCAGTATAGCCGGTGATCGATTTAAAATAGTCGTTAGTTATTTTACTTTTGGTTGGTTTGATTTTATAGTGAGTGATCTTTAAATATTCGCACATTTCGACAATCTTTTTCGCTGTCTCAAAATTTGCTCCAGTATGTTCACCAATTTTAGAATTAAAAGCAGCTGATCTATCACTTTTTTTATGCCAATTTGATTTGTTTAAAAATCCACATTCGACATAAACTTCAAGCCCAGGATATTTTTTTTTCATTTCGTTGAAGTAATCAAAAAGCTGAAAGAAAGTAAGATTATCCAATTGCAACTGATTTCCACTTAAAAAAGCAACTCCTGATTTATCGACATCCGGATCAATACCAACAATAAACTTTTCTTTTTTCTTGATCATGATTTCAGTGTGCTTGCTTTTGGAATTAGACCAACGTTACCGGAACTAAGTTTTTTAATAGCCTGGTCGATCGAAGAATCAATACTGGTAAATGGCCTCAGGGTTAATCCAACATCACTTAAAGATACTGGCATCTGATTTTCAACATATTTCATTCCTAATTCTGCAATTTGCTTCTTGATTTCAGTCAAGTCAGCTACAATTTCTATATTCCCCATTTTAAATAGTTCTAAAGTTAGATTTGCTTTGACGCGTTTCGTAGTGGTAATGAACCTCTTCTACCAATTGTTCAATTGTAAATTCTCTTATTTTTTCCAGTCGATCATGAATTTTTGCAATCTCCTGAAGCAACGGTTGAAGCGAATCATTTGGACAAAAAGGAACAAAATCTTTGAAGCTTTTAAGTTGAACTTCTAAAAGATTGCGTTGGCTAATGTGATTCATGAGATCAATTATTTTCGAAAGGATTTACCTTTGAATTCGATAATGTTGAACATTTCATAAATCCTATCCCAAACCCGGCCACCGTACTTTTCGCCGATTTCATCAATTGCAGCTTGCAGATCATCTTCATAGCCTTCTTTGAAGTTACAAATCAGGAATGTTTTTGATTTAAGGCGATATCTCTCTTCGAGGATCTCTTTGAAAATATTAACCTTACCATAATTGCTGGCGATACGTTCTGTTTTTAAATCATCGAAGTTTATAATTCCACGCCACATGATCTTTTCAAAATTATCCCGGTCGACATCACTTGATAATTTTTCAAACATTGTGACTGCTTCGTTTGCAGAAAAACTTCTAAATCCGACTCCGGGAATGCCTTTAAAAATATGTTCAAAAACTTTCATCGCTGACGTTTTCCCGTTTCCATAATTTCCAATTATCAAAAGTCCTTTATCAAAACTTGGTTCGGAAATTCTCGATAAATTTTCACATTGGAAGAAGCGCTCATCTTTTGAAAAATAATAAATCAATGGCTCTAAGTTTTTTATCGTAACACCCTCAATTTTGATAAACGGCCTTTCACATATTTTTTGAAAATTTGCCTTGAAAAGATTGTAAAGCTTTCGTGCAGTAATTGAAAACTTTGGTTTTGATTTAGGGCTATGAACGATTTGAACCCATTTTGCTCTAAATGCTAATTGTTCGTCAGTAGCTTCTACGTTTTTGGATTCGTATGCAGCAATTTGACTTTTTTGATCTTCGGTTAATTTATCACTACTGAAGCTTTTTAACTCGTTGTATTTGTGAATTCCAATTATCGGAATTAATTTACCCCCTATTTTTAGTAAATCCTCCCGTGCCTTTTGTGTTTCCATCTTTGTTTACTTTTTTTGATTTTAAAATTTCTCCTGGAAGCCACCGGGAAAAATGTCCGGCAAAATCTTGTTTGGTTTGTTTTTCGTCACATTCAGAAACTAGTTTCAAAACAAATTCATCAATCCATTTTTTAACATCTTCGGGTCTAATTTTGTTTTGCATCGAAATGGCTTCAACCCAACTTGGCATTTCTAAAACTTCATTTCCGAAAATTTCATTTTTAGAAAGAGGTTTTAAAGGTTTTATATTGTTTTCTTGTTTTATTATACTCTCCGTGCTTTGTAAGGTGCTTTGATAGGTGCTTTCGCATGTGCTTTGTAATTTTCTTTCAAAGCATTCTTCATTTTTTGGGGTTGCTTTCGCATGTGCTTTGATAGGTGCTTTGTTATTTTCTTTCAAAGCAATTATGTTGGCTGAATACTGATTTTTGCTATATTCTATTACTTCGAAAAAACCAAATTGAACCAAATCGTCAAAGGTTTTTTTATAAACTGAGTAGCTTTTAATTCCAACATAATCTAAAACCATTGAGGTTGGAAAGCCAAACTTCTCTTTCCATCCTAAACGATTACAGTGTTCTACAGCATAGGCATACACAGCACAATGGTTTGGCTTTATACTTTCAGGGTTTTTAAAAGCAAACTCCCAAAAATCACGCATAAGCTTGAAGTAATCTAGTTTATCATCAGCCATATTTTCTATTTTTTAAATGGTACGTTGGTTAGTTGCCGGCCATTGTTCCAGATAGCAAACCTGCCTTCAGAATCAACTTTAATTTGCATTGTTTCTATCTTTCCGAAGAAGTTGACATTACCTCCCATGTCTACGAACCAACCTATCTTTTTAGTACCATCAGGATAAGTGAATATTCGCATAACGCGACCAACAATTTGATAATACAAGGATAGCGACATTGTTGAACGGGCCATAAGAACTGCTTCAAGTGCTGGATAATCAAATCCCGTTGTCAATACTCCAACATTGATTAAGCACTTTATAATGCCTTTTTTAAACTGACTTAGAATTCGCTCTCTTTCTTCTTTTTTAGTTTCTCCAGTCAGTATTTCGGATCCTGGTATGCGCTTTTGAACTGTCTTAGCTTCTTCAATTAAAGAGCAGAATATTAATATATTTTTTCTTTTGCTCAGAATAGTTAAAGCCGTTTTTACAATTCTTGACGGCATGTCAATTGACTTGTAATATCTTCGTAAGGATGTTTGCGTAAAATCAGTTCCGGAACTATTAACTTCTAATTTGCTTCTATCAATGACATCAAAATTGTAGTATTCTAGTTCCGCAAGAAACCCGGCGTTAAAAAGTATGTCATTTTGAACGTAGTAAAGAACTTTGTCGAAAATTGCCGGGGCACTTCTCGTTAAGAAAGTAAGTTGCGGACCGGTGGAAGCTTGATCTAATCTGTAAGGTGTTGCAGTTAATCCCAACACTTTAGCATTGGGAAAGGCTTTTATAAAATCAATATACATTCCGGCATCGGAATTAACAAGGTGACATTCGTCAATAAGAATGTTTTTTAATCCTTTGAAAAGATGCTTTTTATTGATGATACTCCCAATCGTGCAAAAAGTAACTTTATCAATTCTTTTTTCACCTGCAGATGCACTATAGATGGACGCTTTACCGTAATTGGAAAACTTTTCATAGTTCTGTTCTAAAATCTCTTTTGAAGGCTGGAGAACAACAGTTTTGCCCTCCAGCGGTTCCAATATTTTAGCAATTACAACTGATTTTCCTGATCCTGTCGGAAGTATTACCAATGCATTTCCTTTAGTACTATCTTTAAGAAAGTCAACACTTAAATTAATCGAATCACTTTGATAAGGTCGTAACTGAAAAGCCATAATTACAATTTGGCGTTTTCAAATACAGCATCTTCTTCGGCAAAAGACATGTGAACTTGATTAGGATCTTCTTGCGGCGCCGTTTTCCCATTCATATACAGCTCAACCTCATCAATTGCATTTTGGACTCTCTCCTTCATGTCGCTTAGATATAAATAAGCAGTAGAATATTTTATTTTTGGAGCATCAAACTTTACAATACCGTTAGTTACCTCTTTCCATCCGGAAAGAATAACTGACTTGTTTTCTTCGACACCTGAGATTTTAAACCCGGTAACATGGTATTTTTCGGTTTCAATCTCAGCCTCTAATTCTTCCAGTGGAGTAACATTTGTATTTCCTGTGTAAGCATCATCTAAATGAGCAAAAAACACATCCAATTGATCAAATCTAATTTGTAGATCATCGTGCACAATATGTGCTCCTTTTCGATTTAAAGTATCTCCTTTGGTTGGCCCTTTTAGAAGTTCGTATGAATATGCGCATAGTGCATCACTTATCGACGCACCTTTTATCTCAACTTCTTTTTCTGAAATCTTCTCTAAAGCTTGAACAAATTTATCTGAATTGATAGTTATCGTCTTAGTCATGAGTTATTATTTATTGGTTAATTTTTAAGTAATATTCTTTGTATTTGCCTTACTGCTGATTCATAAAAATCGCTCGTTATTTTTAATCTGAATTTCTATTTCTCTGATGATAGCTAAGTCTTTAGGCTCTGGAAGATATATACCCGCCTCTTTGCTTGCATAGTCTCTAAATTGATCAATTGCTAACGTTAATTCATCTTTAGTGATGTTCGCCAAGCTTTTGTATTCAACTCGTATTTCGCCAGTTTTATGGTTAACAAAATCATATTTAAAAATGGCAGGATTAACAAGCTTTTTAAAATACTCAAGCTTTATATATTCAACTTGTTCGCCGTATTCTAATGCGAACCAGGACATAATAAGATGAGCATACTTTAATTGCGGATATGTCTTTGGAACTTTCTTGGCTGATAGTTCAAATACTTTATTATGCTTTACAAAATATTTTAACTGTTCAACAGCTCTATGGACATCGATCGGTTTTTCTGGATTGTAAAGCATAATTTTTAAAAGGGTGTTAGGTTGAAATCAATTATTAAATCCTTTTCGGCCACTGTCACATTCTTGCCAGTCAGATCTGAAACTTCTCTTTGAAATTGTTTAGCATTTGAATTGCTATCTGATAAGTGAATCAGAACTATATTGTTGACTTTTGAAAGGTCATTCGCTGCCAACATTTCTTTGCAGTTTTCTAATGAGAAGTGAGATTTAAGGATCCTATTTCTTAGAAATTCCTTTCCGCTATCAGAACCAAACTTTCTATCAATAATTTCTTTGGAGAAATTCGCCTCAATTATGATGTTGTTCAAACCTTTGAAAGTGTACTCGCAATAATTGGTATCGGTTAAGAAAAGCACTTTGCCGCATTCCGGATGTTCTATCAAAAAACCTAAAGGTTCAACGGCATCATGTTTGACATCAAACGCCATCACTTTAAAGTTTCCAATTTTGAAAATTTGCTTTGAAGCAATTTCATTTTGTTTATGACTTTTAATCGAAAAACCAGTAGCCGAAAATGTCCCTTTGGACGCATAAACTTCCACTCCTATACTCATTACGTCATTAATTGATTTAGCGTGATCTTGATGCTCATGAGTGACTAAGCAACCTACAATTTTGCTAAGGTCAAAATTCAATGCTTTTTTGATGTCCATAATATTGACACCACATTCTATAAGCAACGCTTCATTCTCTGTTTCAAGAATGTAAGCGTTACCAATACTGCCTGTTGAAATAACTTTTAATTTCATAATTAGAAGCCTGGTCCTTCTCCTTGTGATTGATCCATATCTAACGTTTGCTGAGTTGCGTTTTCAGATTCTGGATCCTGATTAGCTTTTTGATCTATTACCGTTGTTCCGGCAACTTCCAAAAGCTTCTCATCAACTAACTCCGCATCTTCAAAATCTAATGGTTCTTTGTTTGCGTTGGCATCAATTTGATTTTGAATTATTGAATCATTCATTTCGTTTTCCTTTTGAAGGATAGCCAAATAATTATCGTCAATTTTTTTGCTGTCGATGGTTATTGCGTTGTAAGCATTTCTGGAAATTGTCTTGATGGCCATTTCTTCAAACCATCCTTCAATTTTTTCGACTCCAGTCTTTTGACCATTTTTCCAAACTGCCTTTTCTCCACCCCAAAACTCAGCTGATGCATACTTTGGTTTTCTTTTTTCGATATCTTTCAGAGAGAAAACCTTGATTTTATTTTTCTCAGGACTGTCTTTAAACTCATGATACCAAAAACCGCCAACAACTTCACCTCTATTGAAATCATCTATTACTTCCAAAGAATAAGACTCAACCGGATTATCTTTGTCCTTTTTAAATTGTTTAAATTTATCTGTAGAATAAACCAATTCAAAAACCACGTCAGACGGAATGTCTAAACCATACTTTTTGGCTTTAATTTCCATTCCTCGATATCCAATTACAAATCCCATATCATACTTATTATTCGCAGTATTTTTATAAGGAATTATATTGATATGATTTGGCTGTGTAGGATCTAATTCAACACTTGAATATGCGATCACATCAACAGCCAATTTTGCCATGTTCACATTTTCCCATGTAAATGGTAGCGGATCAGGATCTTGTTTTGCTAATCTTTTTTTCTCATTGTCTTTTAGAGTCTGATCAATCTTAATGAAGTAGTTCTGGCAAAGCTTCTTTTGAAACGGTGTCAAAGTAACTGCACCGTTATTTGATGAAAACTCTTTCATCACAGCATTTGTGAATCTTTCACTTTGTGATGGTTGTGTAATTGCTAATTCCGTTTTTGCAGGTTCTGCAGCTTTTATATCTGTGCTCATTTTTAATTAAATTTCGATTGTTAATTGATTACTTTGAAGTTTTGGACACCTAACGATTTTTAAATCGAAAGCCTGTTCTTGAATTTCTTTTTGGGTATTTTGATTATGTTGACAATTGGCCGTACAATCAAAACTTCCGATTTTAACTCCGATGCTTTCTTTACAATTTTCAGTAAGGGTTCCATCGGAGTCTCTTTTGACTCTATACTCAGTCATTATGCAACTCTGATTTTGCTATCAGGTTCACTAACTACCAATCGGATCAATTGGCTTTCCGTGTCCATTATAGAATGGATGGATTCTGCGCCATCAATGAAAATTGGAGCAGATACTTGATAGAATTTCGATAGAGTAGAAATGATGTCTATGCCGGCATTTATTTTTGAAGCAGTATTTGCATCAGCAAAAGGAACGCCATTAACCAGGATTTCACAAGCAGGATTTTCTCCGCCGTTAACTTGATCTTCAAACATTTTGAATTTTACGATTCTGAATTTAGAATTGACATTTGCTTCAATTGCCGACATTTTATCTTTTTCAAATCGTTCAATTAAGAACTGAGTTTTTTCAACTCCGGCGATCTCCTGAGCTAATTTTGTCTCTTCTGCTTTCAAAGCATCGATACGAGCATTGATCGTGTTTAGTTGATCTTCGTTTCTTAAATTAGTTTTGATACCATCAATATCGGAAACAATGGCTTTTCTGTCTTCTTTCAATTGAGCATCGTCTACTTTTGGAACTTCTAGTATTGATTTTTCAATCGTTTCTAGCTGTAGTTTTTTAGAACTGTAATCAGTATTTAAAGCTAACATCTCAGTGTAAATCGTTTCAATATCAACCGGCGTTGCACTTGAATATTTAGATGTTTCAGTTTCAATACTACTTTTAATTGTTTTGATATCAGTATCTAAACTTGATATTAAGGTTTCGCCGTTTGTAACTCTCACTTTTAAGTCAGCCAATTCTTTTTCAAGGTTTGTTTTTTGAGTAGCAAGCAAGCCGCCTTGACGGTTAATCTCCGCTAGTTTGTTTCTTTTATCAGTCTTAAAATTGTTAGACATTTCCGTCTTTTTTGTTTCAACATCTGATTCCTCAAAAGCACGTTGGCAAGTTGGGCAGCAAAAAGAATTTTCTTCAAATGTTAATGCCCTTCCATTTTCATCGGTCCATTCATTACGTTTGTTTTGAATGGTAACCTCCAAAGCTTTTAAGTCAGATTCTTTTGCTGTAACCAAACCTTTAATCGTTACCAAGCCATTTGAAGCGGTTTGCAACTCAGCATTTTTGTTTTGAAGATTTGTTTTTAAACCATCCAAAACAGAAGTATCTACTTTTGTAGAGTTATTAGCTTTCGTTCTAGTTTCAAATTCAATATTTGAAATATCAGATCTTAGACTTGATGCTGATCTTTGTGCGGTTTCATTCGCTTCTAAAATTCTTTCTAAACCTTTTGATTTATCTTGAATACTTTCATCAATTCTTGCAAGCTCCGATTCTTTAGCAGAAAGTAAATTTTTAAGATTTTGAAAATCGTACGCTTGTGGTTTTGTTTTTGAAACCTCATCAATTCGAGTTGGAATCAATTTCAGATCATCTTTTGATTTTTTAACGCTGGCTTTTATTTGCTTCAAATATTCTTCCATCGTTTTACCTTGTGTAAGGTTTGCAACTAAAGCTTCATACTCCGGATTCCCAGCTGCAACTTGTTCGTTGGTAAATTCTCCAGCCATTTGTGTAATAATTGATCTACGATCGGGCCATTTCATAGAATTAAGCGCAAAAGGATTAGTGATCAGTTTAAAAACAGTTTCATCCAAAATGGAATAAACCTTTGCTTGAAATTCCTTTTGATTCATTGGAACCTCATTGTAGTAGTAAATGGTTTCGTTTCCAGTATATTTTGCAATTTCCTCTCCTTTAGTTTTAACCCATTTTTCTTTGTATATTTTCTTAAGGGTAACATCATCGCCGTCTACATTTAAAAAGCCTTCAACCTCATGATCTTGTCTATTAAGCGACGTATCAACAGTGTTTTTAATGCTGAACTCTTTTTTCTCTTCCGCATTTTTACCAAAAAGCAGCCATAAGAAAGCGTCATATATTGTAGATTTTCCGGTACCATTAGCACCAAAAACATCAGTATTGTGTTGAAAGTTTACTTTTAACTTTACGATTCCTTTAAAGTTGGTAAGGATCAATCCTTTAATTTCAATTGTTTTCATTTTTATTAGAATTAGATGATATTATTATTTTTTAGAGTTCCTGATGTGTTTTACATCTTGTTTATAAGCTTTGATCACATTCTCATCAATTAAAGAAGGATCTTTCAAGTACTTTTTGTAAAAATCAAAAAGCTCCTGTTCCCGTTTGGATTTGGTTAATGACATATCGAAACTTTTTTAAATGATCTGATTGTTTCCTCTGTGCATAAGCGCTCTGTTCTTTGGATAACATGTCCGCGAATATTTCGTTTCTCCGGGATTGCCTTACCCTTTTTATCAATCAGGACTAGAGTGTGCAAACCAGACTCACGAACAGTTTGTACTTTTAAAAACAATCCTACCGGAGTTTTGAAAGTTTGATTTTTCTTGATTTCCATAACTAACATCTAAAAGGTGGATAATCATGATTTTGATGATCTTCAAACATTTCATCAAATTGAGGAACTTGAAACTTCCAGGCTAAAGCCAAAATATTTTCAGATTCTATAGGATCGGAGATAGCATCATCAAATGCCTTTTTTAAGCATTCCCCTAAAAGGAATTTCGTTTTATCATTCGACAATGTGGTATTGCAGAATCTTTGTATTAGATTTGTATTCATAATAATTTGTATTAAGGATTCGAGGTCCGTGATTGAATTATTTGCGAAAGCCACTCTGTCAAGTGGCTTTTTTTTATTTCTTTAAATGTTCAGGCTTTTTAACCCGTTTACCACTTCCAATTAATTCTTTGTATTTATTAACTTTCTGTGATCTTGTTTCTTTAGGTTCCGGCTTAGGAGGCTTGCTATCACTTGCTAGCCCCCCGGCCATTCCCAGGCTATTGAAAATTTCATTCGCCTTTTCTAAATGTCCCCGCAGACATTTGTATGTTTCCAGAGGTATTGTTATTGTTTTTAGTGTCATCTGTTTATCTTTTTAGAAATCCAATAAATGATGTTAATAAAGCCTAGAAGAACAATTAAGGCTGCCAAAAACAGAATAAAGTCCTCGACTGATATTAACTTAGACATCGGTTAATTCATCTTTAGGTTTGCCGGTATGTTTTGAAATAATTTCCAAAACAAATGGTAAACTTAATTTTGAATATTTTCGAACTGCAGCTTGATATACAGAATCACGTTCGATATTTAATGCTTTAGCAAGTTTCGCTCTTAACGGAATGTCATTCCTAATGATGCTGTAAATCTCATCTTTAAGCTTTATCTTTTTTTTAGTTATTGTTGCCATATTAAAATGATGTTATTTTTTGTTAATCTCCAGAGTATCTACCTGCTCCGTAATAAGCTGCTGCTCCAGTATTATCTGCAACAAATTGACCTCTCCACGGATATGTTATTGTTTCAATCGTTTGCCAAAGTTTTTTAGCTTGCGCTTTTTTCTTTTGAAAGCTTCTAGTTGAAGGAATTTTATTGTATGCTTTTATCAGTACTTCTCTTTTTGCAAGTTTCCAAGCTTCAATTAAAGCTTGTGAAAATGTCATTTGGAACTTTCTAAATAATTCCCACGCTTTTTTAAATATTGATTTTCTCATGATATAGTATTTTGAAATTGCGCCGTTGTCGCTTCGATGCTACGACTTACTCGCAACGGCTAACCTGTATTCGATTTTTATTTTTCAGCTCATTTTCAAAAAGGTTTTCTTAAACCCACAGAGCTTTTTACTTACATTTTTTCGTATTCAGTATTTCAAAGAACTTTTTTAGTACATTTGCATTCGTCATTTGTACAGAGCAAAAATACGAACATTTGTTCGTTTTAAAAAACATTTACCGAACAAATATTCGTTATGTGTTCTTATTTATAATTATTTTAAATAATACTAATGAACTTTTACGATCAATTACAATCAATAAAAAAGGATAAAAAGCTTACAAATGCCAACATTGGCGGAATCATAGGTATGTCAGCAGATGCATTTCGCATGGCTATTAAAAGAGAAAGCTTAAGCGAACTAGAAAAGAACGAAATAGAAAAATATTTCGAATCATCCGAAAAAATCGAAAAACAGAAGGTTGAAAAACAACCAGAATTATACATAAGTGAGAACGTTATGAACGTTCCTCTTGTAACACAATACGCATACGCAGGCTACATGAATGGTTTCAACGATCCAACATATATTGAAGAACTCCCAAAGATTCCTTTCTTAGTGGAGAAAGAACATAAAGGTGAATACATCTGTTTTGAAGTAAAAGGTGATAGTATGGATGACGGAACACATGATAGTTATCTTGAGAGAGATATACTTTTATGCCGAAATGTTAGAAAGGATTTCTGGAAAAGTAAATTACATATAAACAAATGGGATTTCGTAATCGTGCACAAAGACAATGGGATTTGTGTAAAGCGAATAATTAAACATGACGTTGAAAAAGGGATCATTACTTGTCATTCGCTTAACGACTACTACGAAGATTTTGACATGGATCTGAGAGACGTGACAAAGATTTTCAACATCGTCGATATCCAGAGAAAAAGAAATAGAAGATAATTACGGATTTCCGTACAATATAAAACTCCGGAATAACTAAGTTCGACCAAAAATAACAACCATGAAAAACTTTTACTTAATTACTATTCTTTTTACTTCAGCAATCATCTACAGTCAAGATTGTAAATACAAAAGAAACGAAGTCGACGAATTCACTAAACACAAAATTTTAGAAACGAAGCCGGAATTATTTACAATATCAGGGATGGGTTTAGGATTTTCAACTAGTTACACACTTCTCAAAATAAATGATCAACGTTATATTAGTTTCAGCGCAACTTCACCATCTATTTTTACTTTTCAAAAAGATGGTGAAATAATGTTTAAAGTAGAATCAGAAAATGCAATTATATTAAGTTTCCCAGAATCGATTGTTGCAAATGGAAGTTACAATTCTAGCGTAAAATCAACTCATTGGAGCGCAACAATTGGAATTCCTATTAGTGAAGAAATTTATCAAAGGTTTTTAAAGGAAAAAATTGCAAAATTAAGAGTTTACACAGCTAAGGGATTTATTGATGATGATATCAGTGAAAAGCGTGATAAAAAGTTCAAGCAATTATTAAAATGTATTGAATAGTCATGAAAAAAATTACTCTACTTCTAATTTTACTTTTTTCGACTGTTTTTTACGGTCAAGAAATAGCTACAACTGAAAGCGGCAAAAAAGTGATTCTTAACAAGAACGGAACTTATACCTATACAAAGGATCAAGTTGATACAAATTCCTCAACTAGTACGATAAAAGGAGTTATCACTTACTATTTTAATAAATATCAGGGAGATAAACCAGATCTTGGATCATCAGTAGTAGTGGTTGATTCAGCAAAAGTTAAAAATTTTGACTACCAACTATGGAAAAACTATCACTTTGCAACGTCCTACAGAAATATAATGGATATGACAAAAACCAGAATTGATAACCTTACATATCTGTATAAAAACACCAGAGGATCTGAAAAGGAAAAGTACAAATTGGACTTAGACAACGCTCAACAAGACCTTGATAAGTACACTAAGGAGTTGGAAAAATATAATGCAGAAACAGATGAAAAGTATAAAATTATTGACAATGAATTATTTCCCACACTTATTCAATTTAAGAATGGAAAAGAACCGTTTATAGAAACTACTGTAGACAACAACGGGAATTACAGCATAAATGTTCCTCCAGGAGTATACTATGTCTACATAAAATCTAAAAACAGAAAAGGTTATTCGATTACCGATGTCTCTGGAAAAACTCATATGGACAAAGTGAAAGTAACTAAAAATCAGAATAAAGATCTTAGTCATAATTTTAGCCTTTAGCGCCGGAACTTGAAAACTGAAATTCAACTAAAATGCAAAACACTGATAAAAGAATATTACGCCTAATTGATGTCCTGATCTTTCAGAACAAGGTTAATCATGATGCTGATTTTTGCAGAGAAATACAGCTTCTTCCACAAACTCTCTCAAAAATAAGAAAAGGAACAAATCATTTTACAGTAACCCATATCGAAACCATTATTCAAAAATATAATGTCAATGCAAATTGGATTTTTGGTACTGATAAAAAAGTCTTCAATATGTCTGGAAGCATTGAAATAAGCGACTTTTTGCAGTGAACAAAAAAGTGAACAAAAACGAATATTAACCTATTTTAATTTGTTTGTAAAGTCAATAAATACGGTCATTTATAATTCAAAATTCACATGGTGTAGTTTTCGATTCCCGGCGACTCCACAAAAAAAAGCCTGTAAACTTATTGTTTACAGGCTTTTTTATTAATTATAATTTAACTAAAAAAGACAAATACGGCTTCTTTTCAGAAAACCGTATGTGTCAGACTAATTCAAATTCACTATTATAAACTTGCTTTTACTGCACCGCAAGTCAGCATGTTTTTTGGATAGTACGGATTTTTGATTTCCTTGCTATCACTTAACCACACCGCATTGGTCATTGGGCAAACCTGAAGGTATAATGTATTATCGGCCACCTTGAATTTAGGTGCCAGATCCCAAAATTTAACCGATAGTATTTCAAAAATTTTACGTTGCTTATTGATGTTTTTAGTGGCTTCAACTTCAGCTACAAGGCTTATGATTTCTTTTCTTTTTGTCGTAGCTTCGTTCATTTGTTCGAGATTTAGTTTTTTAAACCTGAAATTCTTTAACGATTGCTGCAATAAAGCAGCGCTTTTTACAACGGCCAGACTATCTGAAACCAAAAGATTATTTTTTAAAGCCAGGTAATTGTTTGTGATTTCCTTTTTTTGCGCCTCACGTTTTTCTACCAATTCAGGAGCGACTTCTTCTTTTGATGTTAACTGAGCCTGTGCCAAAGTACTTAAAAAAATAAATGCTACAACTGCTATCTTTTTCATATATCGGTTTTGTTTAGTTTTGAAATAATTTTATCCATTTCGATCAAAATACTTTCGTAATGATCTTTGTTTAATCCTGTTGTTCCGTTCATTAATTTTGTAACATCAGTTCTTAATTTTACAATATGCTGTTTGGCATACAATCTTACATCACTGCGCTGTGCTGCATTTAAGGCTTTACCTGGTTCTGTTTCCTTCGGCAATAAAAGCATACCCAGTTTTTCGATATAACCGCGTTGTAAACCTCTTCTGTAATAATCCAATTTTTCGTTTCCGCTAAAACTTACCCAAACTGTTTGCTGCATATCGTTTAAAAACTCGGGAACGGTATAAGCTCCTTCAAACTGCATTGCTTTAAGACTGATATTGTAAAGAATACCGGAGCTTAACAGCATATTCAAGATTTGATTTTGCTGGTCTGCTATTTGATCTTCTGTTTTTAAAGGAATTAGCTGATCGATTTCTTTTGGATACATCCAAAGCGGCGCAACAAACAATTGTCTTCCTACATAATCAACAGCGGCTTTTACTTTTGCTTTTGGAACTGGCT
>Ga0247803_1000082_pt1 | contig 57398 bp, 51 predicted proteins | sample UWRJL014104B1_FD_180928 | JGI IMG/M metagenome (GOLD analysis project Ga0247803, IMG submission 180928) | Plant litter microbial communities from Arlington Agricultural Research Station in Wisconsin, United States - UWRJ-L014-104B-1 | ecosystem: Environmental > Terrestrial > Plant litter >... | reverse complement strand
CTGCACCTTTGCCATCAAAATTAATCACCAGCGGATCAACTTTTTTACTGCCCGCCTCTATTTGTAAGCTGGACTCCTGCACAAATTCGCGGCTCATATTCATAGCGACAGAAAAATCAATTTCCCGCCCATCCGCCGTTCGCACGACACCCACGGCTTGAAACCTAGTCGATTCCTGCTCTTGATAACGCTCGTGCCGCTGGTAGACCAAACCGGGGCCAGTGCTGCGCGTAGTCACAGCCTGTGCTGGCGGTGGTGTATCCACCGTCAAAGTCTGCGACTTTCCTGTTACTCCCGGCTGCAAATCGGCAGGTGCAGTAACACTCATTTCATTACCGGTGATGGATTTATACATCGCCTGCAAAATCATCAAATTCAGGCGCGAACGGGAATCCATTTGCGCACTTAAATCCAGTGTTTGGGTTTGGCGATGCATCGCCAATAACGACCCAGCGCGGGAGAAATCCACCTCGACACTGGGTACCTCTGGCACCTCCACTTTGGTAAGTTCCAGAATCGGTTCCTGTTGATCCAACCAAAACTCAAGGTGCTCGGTAACGCTGTGCTCTTCACGATAATCACGCTGTGCTGCCATGCCAATCTGGGCGTTGGAAATAATCATAGTGGTCATCCGCTGCTGATAGAAATCCAAGGAATCACACGCAAAAGACTGTGGGTTAGTTTCTATAGCGGCAAAAGCGCCGTTTTTTTGAGCCAAATTTGGCGTTTAAATTAGAATTAATCGTTATGAGCAGGCAGCGAAATGCAAACCAGTGCGCAGCAGGCTGACTAAATGGCGCAGCTGGCGGCTAAAGTAAATGAATATAAAAGAGGAATGATTGGGCGATAGAGCGCCGTACTGTGCTCAGTTACGCGCCAGTGTTAACTGGGTTTTGTAACGCTGGTGCAGGATATTTACGCGGAATACGTAAGTCTTGGTTTCTTCATAGGGCGGTACGCCATTGTACTTTTGCACCGCTCCTGGACCCGCATTATAAGCGGCGGTTGCCAAGGTGATGTTGCCATCAAAACGCGTCAGTAAGCGCGCCAAATACTTCACCCCACCGTCGATATTCTGCGCCGCATTGGCAGCATCAGCCACGCCCATATCTTTAGCGGTACCCGGCATCAGCTGCATTAAGCCCATCGCCCCTTTGCGCGAGCGCGCGAGTGGATTGAAGTTGGACTCTGCATGGATTACCGCGCGCACTAACGAAGGATCAACCCCGTATTTACGCGCAGCTTGGCCAATCGAATAGGTAAATTCGGTCATATAAAGTTTGGTTGCCCGCCAATCTACCCGCGACAAAGGGTTACAGGCGTAGCAGGAGGTATAGACGATAACTTCGTAATCGGATTTGTGTGGTTGGCGATCTGAATAGGCGACCGAGCCATCTTTGCGATATTTGAAAAACTTGAATGGTCGTGCGGGCTGATTGCTCGCGGCAGCTTCTGCCTCCAAGCGTTCCTGTTCTTTACGCGCTTTTTCATCAGCCGCCGTTTTCTCGGCGATGCGCCGGACATGCGCCTCAAAATCTTCAATACTCGATTCTTGTGCAGAATTGCCAGTAGCCGTCGATGGTGTAACTGTCGCTAGAGGGTCTGAAGTAGCAGCTGGCTGAGCCAATAGCGTTGCGCTGGTTAAAACCAGTAGCGGAAATGTTAATGACGACAAAAATTTACGCACAAGAACCACTCTATACTGACCGATACTAAACCGCTCTGCCGACCCAATAATTCAGCTGGGAAATTGAGTGTAGCTCAGGCTACAACGAAATCTGTCACCAAAATCCATTTTCGTGAATTGCTGCAGCTTATCGCAACGGGTTTTTCTTAGGACTCCAGCCAGACATCCCGCACCCAGTGCCATACCGAGGGCCAAGTCTCATCGGTCAACTCGCCATCGCGCCAAAACACCACCTCACCATCCTGCTCTACACAGTAGTAAGTGCCATTCACTTCACACAACGGCATTAAATAACGCGGCACACCTTGCTCCCAGGCAACGGCGGTTACCTCGGGCAAATAAGTATGTGAGTAAGGATCAGCAGCGGTAACAGGCTCGATAGAACCATAAACCACATCGCTCGCGTCCAATAAATAGCCACGCATTTCACGCGGGATCGGCAACAGCAGCTCTTCTTCAATCTCGACCAGCCGGTCTTCATCCGGCAACTCCAGCGGCACAGGTACTAGCTCGTTGTGGTCGCGCAGCAGCTCAAGAACTTCATCGATATCGGAATCTTTATCAGACATAACACCACCTGAGGATGACAGAAGGGGAGAAATAGGGAGGCGGAATATAGCCCGAGGCAAAGGCGATAACAAGTCAGCCGAACAGCGACAACTGGCTCTCTACCAACTGGTTCAGCGACTCATCCATAAAATGCAAAATACTGTCGGCAACGGGAGTCAATTGTTTATCCACATAATGCTGATAATCAATCGGGCTTTGGCGCAGATTCATATTGATTTCATCGGAGCCGACCGGTTCGGGGCCGTTGACCGTAATCACATAACTGATCCAGTCGCCACGGCGCAAACGCTCGCCGGTTAGCTGCTCATATTTACGTGCGGCCTGCACATGGGGTGGAACATTTTTTAAATATTCATGTAGATGGCGGCGCAACCGCTTGCGATAAATTAATTCCAGATCGCGATCACCTGCCAATACTTGCGCAGTTGTGTTGCGTACAAAATCAAAATAATCATCGCCATCAAATACTTTGCGGTAGAGCGTCATTTGAAACTCTTTGGCCAATTGCGTCCAATCCGTGCGTACATTTTCCAAACCCTTAAATACCATTTCACGTTGGCCGTTATTCTCGATTAAACCGGCGTAACGTTTTTTAGTGCCCAACTCAGAGCCGCGAATAGTCGGCATTAAAAAGCGCAGGTAATTAGTTTCGTATTGAATTTCCAACGCACTTTTGATGTTGAACTCATCGCGCAAGGTCTGCTGCCACCAGCTATTTAATTCTTTTGCTAAACGCGCTCCGATTTTATTGCACTGATCCGCTGCCTTGGGCGTTTTTCCGACACAATTATTTTCCAGCCAGACAAACAAAGAATCGGTATCGCCATAAATCACCGCATAACCCTGCTGTTCAATCCACACCCGGCTGCGCTGGATAATTTCATGGCCACGCAAGGTAATTGAACTGCACACGCGAGGATCAAAAAAGCGGCATCCAGTCGAGCCGAGCACACCATAAAACGAATTCATAATAATTTTGATGGCGTGCGAAAGCGGTGCATTTTTATGTTGCTTGGCACGGTCACGCGCGGCAGAAAGCTGCTCAATCACATTGGGCAGGATATGGCCTTCACGTGCAAAATAGGCGTCATTAAAACCGGGAACGGTTTCATCTGAATCGAGTTGATTGTGTTGCGCCAACCAAAAGGCACAGGGGTCGATTAAAAAACTGCGCATAATGCTCGGATACAGACTTTTAAAATCGAGTACCAATACATTGTCGTAAATCCCCGGCCGCGAATTCATCACATAACCGCCGGGGCTAATCACATCAGACTCAAATTCACCGAGATTAGGCGCTATATAACCGCGCCTATGTAAGCGCGGCAGATAAAGATATTCAAAGGCAGCGACTGACCCGCCAATGCGATCCAGTAGCAAGCCAGTTAATTGGCTACGCTCCAGTGCAAACGCCAGCAACTCCTGCTGCACAAAAATTTTCCACACCAATTCGCAATCGTGCAGGTTATATTCCGCCAACGCCAACTTATCGCTTTTAAACAATTGGGTAATATCACCACCGCGATTACTACCAGTAATTAATTTGCTTTCACCCAACAATTCCTGCGATACATTTTGCAGCGAGTAACTTTGAAACTGGTGATTCGCCGCCTTGAGTAATTCAATACCATCGAGCGCCACTCGCCCAGGAATTACCACAAAACTGCGCCCACCATCGCCCTCTTCATGGCGCCAGTGAATCGATTGGTTGGCACGTCCTAATTGCAATTCAATACTCAAACGCTGGCAAATATTTTCCAACACCAACAAATCAAATTGCACCAGATTCCAACCGATTAACACATCGGGATCTACCTGTTGTAAAAATATAAAAAATTGTTGCAGGCAGGATTTTTCATCGTCACAAAAAATCACTAACCCTGTATCGCTACCCTCTCCCACCATAAACACGCGATTACCCGCCTCGCACCACACGCCGATGGAATAGAGTTGTTTGGCATCCATGGAGGTTTCGATATCAAGCGAGAACATGCGCAATGCTGGCCGCCAGAGTGATTGCTCATCCGGCAGTGGTGCAATACGCGGATTAAGTAGCGGTTGTTGCGGCGAAGCAGATTGATTAACTACATCAAACTGCGCACCGGCGGTCACAAAACGTTCCATCAAATAACGTTCGGGCGGGCGAATATCGCTCTCCCAAAACTGAATATCGTTTTGTTTGAAAATTTCTTGCGCATCGCGCGCGCTGCGATGGCTTTTAAAATACAGCGCATTTACCGGTTTATTCAGAAACGTTTTTAATTCAACTTCCGCTATACGCCATTGGCGTAATCGAGCGATGAGTTGTTGAATCTGTACCGATTGTTCCCGCAGCACAAAGAACACAACTTCCTGCCGGGTGATTTGCGTCCAACAACTCCCCTGCTCTGTCGCCCACCATAAATCGAGCGCAACGCCCTCACGGGTATCGCGCCATTGGCGAGTTAATAAAAAGGCATTGGTCATAATGGGCACAAGAACTGGTTAATTAACCAGTATTATCCAGTAAAACTTGCCGATCATGCAATTGAGTTATCTCATCTATACTCAGTTAGCGACGCGAATTCCTTGCCCCAAAATTACGCTAACGAGATGGTTCATTGATGATAAGACCAAAATCCTACGCAACCCTTCGATTACTAGCGGTGCTCATTACTATTGTCGTCATCGCCGCGCACCAATATCTACCACCAAAAATACTATCCCTTTACCCAGACTCCGAGCGTCTCTCCTGGATTTATAGTCCGCACAGTGAGGGCGCTGAGCCCACCGACTGGATTGACCGGAGCATCAACCATTTTCGCTGCAATTACGCACCTGGAGATGCTTATTCTTGCGGATGGTCACTCAACCTGGGGCCAGACAGGACAACGGGAATTGATCTCTCGGCTTACGAAGGTTTAAACATTTTTATTCACTACACAGGCAATGCGCCCAGGATTCGTTTATCTCTGCGAGATTTCGACCCAAGCTTTAGCGATATCGAGAAATACGATACCACCAGCAAAGTGATGTCTACCGCAATACGCACCTCTGATCTGAATCAACCTGTTTATGTGCAGCTGAGTGAATTCAGTGTTGCAGAGTGGTGGGTTACGGAATTCGACATCGCAAGGCAATACTCAGCCCCCTCCATGAACAATGCCATTGCACTCGGGGTAGATTTTAATGTTCACAGTAGTAATGAAATCCGTATCGAAAAAATTGAAGCAGTTGGCCAGTGGATAAAAAAAGAAACTCTGTATTTCGGCATTATTTCGTTGTGGATGATGCTGATTGTGATTGAAGTGCTGTGGCGGTTTTATCTCATCCATAAACAAACCAAAGCTGATGCACAGCGAATTAATAATCTGGTTAGCGAATACAAAAAACTGGAAGTTGAGAAACAACAATTTGAAGCATTATCTACCACTGATGTCCTTACCGGGGTTATGAACCGTGCCGGGGTGCAGCAATTCCTTCAACGTTTGTTTGAAAGCAATTTTAGCCGCAACCAAATGGGTGTCATGCTATTCGATATCGATTACTTTAAAAAAATAAACGACAGCCTGGGTCATGATGCGGGTGATGCAGTACTGAGTGAAATTGCCAGAATCATCAACGAACAAGTTCGCCACACCGATATTTTTGGCCGCTGGGGCGGAGAGGAATTTATTCTAATTTGTTCGCAAATTTCCGAGGAACGCTTAATCACTCTTGCAGACAAACTCAGAAAAACTATTGAACAGCACAGTTTTGTTATCGATGGCCAATCAATCAAAGTGACTGTCAGTATTGGCGCCACCAAAGTAACCGCCACTGAAACTTTCGAGGTTGTCTTTAAACGTGCAGATAAAGCGCTTTACAACGCCAAAAACAGTGGCCGCAACCAAGTACAGTTTGCTCAACCATGAATGGAAACTCTCACATTTGCCGTAAAATGGAGCGAAGCGGAATGGCAAAAAATGCTACTTAAAACCCATGCGGTTGATTGCCTTGTTATGTTTTTTAAAACTTCTTATACAAAATTAGCTCATTACCGGAACCATAATTTTTTATTAGCGCTGAATTTTCGACGCCTAAAGTGGATTTATATAAATTTTCAGCATGGTTTCCTTCGGATGTAGTAACCAATACCGCTCCCACCGAAAAGCCAAACTCCGAAATGGTGTGTTTATACATTTCATAGGATATTTTGATAAGGTTCTTTCCATATCCTATTCCTGCATAACGTGGATGCACTGCAAGTTGCTCTAATTCTGCAATTATTGCATCGCGGAAGCCATTTTTTATACACCAAAGAATATAACCAACAACGATATTTTCTGATTCGATAACATAATAAATACCTCTTGGATACGACTGATAGCACGCGCGTATCCATTTATGGTGGTGCCTTTCATTTGGAAAACATTCTTTATAAATTTCAGTGATTTTATCCAAATCACTTTCCGTTGCGACTCTAATATTCATAGCTATCCTATTTGCATAACAGTTTATTCAGCGGCCAAGGTCGCATATTGACGGGTAAATTAATCCCAACTCTTCAAAAATATTCGGTGCAGCAATATCTTAGCAAATAACTCAAATAAAGCTGGAGATATATGGATAGGTAAATTCGGAAATATACCGCCTCCACTACTAAGCTTCCTCTTGTGGACGCTCTGTTTTTTTAGGTCGATAAGCTGTTGAATCTCGTTGTTTTGTTGAGAACATGTAAGATCTGACAGGTGCCTGTTTTCGGACTGGGATGTATATTGCTTTCACACCAAATATCATCCAGCGAGGCATTAACATGTTAAAGGTACACTCAATCCAAGATGAGTTTGGAAAAACGCACCATAGCGTTATCAACGAATTGATAGTCACATTCAGTTAACGGCGAGGATGAGCTATGATCGAACTTTTTACATCAGGCACTCCCAATGGCCACAAAATATCGATCTTGTTAGAAGAACTTTCTGTCGCATACAAAGTGACTCATGTCGATCTCTCAAGAGGAGAGCAGAAAAGAGATTGCTTTTTGCGTTTAAATCCGAACGGCAAAATTCCAGTAATTGTGGATCACAACCCATCATGCCAAAGTGAACCATTTGCTATATTCGAGTCCGGCGCAATAATGATTTATCTTGCCGAAAAGTATGATGCCTTCTTACCCGCCGATATGTCATCTAGAATGCACGCGCTGCAGTGGCTTATGTTTCAGGTTGGTGGTATTGGACCCATGATGGGGCAATCCAACGTTTTTAGGCATTACGCTCCTTGCAAGATAGAATATGCAATTGATCGCTATCAAAAAGAGACTCGCAGACTCCTTGAGGTTTTAAATAAAGCTCTCGAAGAAAAACAATATTTAGCTGGAGACTATTCCATCGCCGATATTGCTAATTATTCCTGGGTTAGAGGTTATGAGTGGAGTGGTGCAAGTGTTGATGGATTAGAGAATCTTATAAGATGGATGCAATCTATTTATGAAAGACCCGCAGTGCAAGCAGGAATTAAAATCCCTTGTGAATCTCTAGGGGGAAACTTAGAGAATAATATGAAAGAGACGATTGCTGCGGGAAAAAGTATTTTGGTTTAATGAGAGAGATATATGATACCAACTAACGTTTTTATTCACTATTTGAATCAGTTAAATCAGCTGTTAATTAAAATTGAATCTTATGAGAAGGATCTTTCTTCCGAAAGACTATACTTTAATATGTTTCCACTTTTGCAACAGGCCAAAACCGCAATTAGTTTTTCGCTAAGATGTAGCTGCCCCCTTGCGGATAGGGAAATAGTTTCGTTTTCCGATAATAACTATACTTTTGCAAGTGTTTTCGCCGAATTAGAAAAGACACAAAACTATCTGTCATCAATTCCTGATGCCGAATTCCGGCATATGGAAATTGCGCGAGTAAGCACCGCAGCTGGGTTTGCTGATTTGAAATTTAATGCTGAAGATTACTTCATCATGTATGGGCTGCCCAATTTTTTCTTTCATTACAGTATGGTTTACGCAATAGCAAGGCAGGCTGGAGTCGAGATAGGAAAATCTGATTTCGATGGCTTTCACAAATATCCACTTGGATTCACCTTTACAGATGAATGCGATTAGCAAAACTCAGTTTTGAATTTTATCCGTTTTACGCTAGGGAATACGAATGGATTATGCTGTTTTTTACCAATATAGGCATCTGTTATCAAATGCCTCCGACATCAATGAAATAAAATCAATATGTGCGGATTTGTGCACGCATGTACATTTTGATTTTTTTTGTATCACTGTTTGCGATGTTAAAACTTTGGTTTCGCCCAAGGTGATTTATTTATCGAATTTCCCTCAAGAAACTTTAGATTATTTTATTCAAAGAAAGCAACTTGGCACAGACATTCTGTTAGGTTATGCGTTCTCAAATACCACATCAATATTATGGAATGAGCTCTCTCAAAATACTGAAAAGTCGAAAAATAACACAGGTTATTTTTCTGAGCTTTTATCCCAAGGGCTTAACAATGGCCTTTCGGTGCCAATCAATTCCCCTAATGGGCAGGTAGCGCTAATAAGCTTGGCATCCAAAAACCGAGATCTCGATGAAAAAATTATTAATGATGCTTTAATCACAACCGAAATATTTAGTCGGTATCTATTCGATGCATTCAATCGGATAGATAAAATCGAAAACCCAAAGGTTAGTCACCTGACCGAACGTGAGCTAGAATGCGTATTCTGGGCATGCGAGGGGAAAACCGCTTGGGAAATGGCGCATATTATCGGGGTCACAGAAAGAACTATTAATTTTCATCTCACATCCGTAATTAAAAAATTGGGCGCATCCAATAGGCAGCACGCAGTTGCAAAAGCTGTACTTTATGGTCTTGTTAAACCTAAGGCATAAATTATATACATTAAATAGCCGTTTTAGTTAGAGGTCACTAGCCCATCAAGTAAGGAGTTATGTTGAATTTCTTCACAGAAAATTACCGGTTTTTCTTTTGCGGACTTTCAGCGCACACGAAAAAAACGAATTGCCCCCATAACGTTGCGTTCACCTGCGGATTGTAAGTAGCGTGTTGCGATATTGCAAAAGCGCTACTTGCAATGCGTCAGGTGCAATGCCTTGTTAAATTTTTACAACTTGGCAGAAAGCCAAATTGCAAATTCTGTTGCACTACTAACAATATAGAATATTGGTTTGTAAACCAATGAGTTTTTACCATTCGTTTGACCAAATTCTTGATGGGCTTCCTCGTCGGCTTTAATACTTAAAACCGCCTGATGAACTTCAGAATCATTTTTACTTAAAAATTCTAGCTGCCATTCAAGGTGGTGCAAGACCGTACTTTCAATTGAGTTGGTACAAACCCAAATAGCGTTGCGACCAATAAGCGCGGTAAATAAACCAAGCGAAAAACCACCAAATGCCCAAAAATGAATTGCGTAACAACGCCGAATTGACCTAGAAACTAAAATTTTATTAAAAGTACTAAAATGAACTTTTTCATGAGAAAGCATTTCTTCCAATTGCGGAACTATTTCTTTGTAAAATAGACGGACTACAAACAATTGGGCCTTGTAGATATTTATAGCGCCATACTCACCCGCATGGTCAACTCTAAGAATTCGTTCCACTTCTTTCATTAAGCGAAGATCTTCCTGATTTGCAAATTTAACGCCAAGTTCAGCGGCAGTTTTTAAGTTGTGATTTTGTGGAAATCTTTTGCGTAGCAAAACCACAAAAGCGCGACTTAAAAACTGTCCAGCGCACGTAGTGCGCGGTGCTTCAGCGATTTGTTAGGCATTTGCTTTTAGCTCTGAAACCAAAAGCTTTAGGGCTTTTAAAGGTTCTTGCAAAAATGTTTGGTCAAGCAAAAAACAGAATTCAAGTTTACTACCGTAACAAGCCTCTGACCATGCTGCCCCAGCCAATTCAATATGACCGCCAGATTGAGCCTCAAGCTTGAAAGTTAATTGCTCTTCTCTTGGTTCAAATGAAGCCGAACCCTTTAACGATTTATACAATTCTTCTAATGAGTTAAAAAAATTGTAAATATCGGCCATCTCAACCCACGGGCTAATATTGCCGTGGAAATTATTAGTTCTTATTTCAGCAGAGATTTGCGCCCAACCTTCAGATGAAAATTCCGACGGTACTTCAATTTTTAAAAATTCAGAATTTGATCCAACTTTCACTATATACATGTTGTGCCTAACGCTAAGTACAGGGGCAGTTTGTAAGTTGCGTATTGCGATAAACTTCGCTCAGCGATTCGCTAAATGCGCAACTTACGAACTGTCCAGCGCCGAAGGCGCGAACTGGTACGACTTGTTATAACCAACGCATGAAAGAACGGCCGAAGAAATAAGCCCGTGCGAAACATGCGACCAACTAAAAACTGTACGGACTTGATGGAGCAGCATCCAAGCAGGAAAAGCTTTAATGCACTGATAAAGCCAATTGATACTGCGATGAATTTAGCACGACTTTATAACCGAGAAAAACTAAACGCTGCATCAAAGGCCTGAACAAAGGCAGATAAACTTGCTGAAACTGCGTTTCGTTAAATTCGTAGAATGCACGCCAACAAAACCATTTCTTACCTTTATAACGCCGTGCTCAACGGCAGTTTGTAAGTTGTGGTTTTGTGGATTACTTTTGCGCAGCAAAACCACAAAGCCGCAGCTTACAAACTGTCCAGCGCACGAAGTGCGCGAGTTGCAGCACTTTGTTAGTTTTCTTGTGGTGCATTAATGAGAATGTATTTGCTAGCAACTTTAACAAGGGTAATTCCTGCGAATAAATACAATGCCTTATCAAAATATGCCTGAACCGGTTCTACCTGCGTAGATAGCACATAAGAAAGCAGTCCCATACCGCCCGAAACAACAAACAATCCGCCCCAGATGTACACTAAAGATTTAATCGGGCCTTTGCTAAAAATTAAACATAATAAAATTGCGAGCTTTAGTGCCACACCAAAAAGCATGATAACTTTCATTAGAGCCGCCATTTGAGCTTGCTTTCCAAAGACTACCCAAAGCCCATATGCATCAAGGGATAATACCAATACGAGTATTGACCACAAAACTATGCGAGCAATGTTCGATTTAAATGTAAATGGCAATTTATGACTCCTAAAAAAACTAACGCCGAGTTCAGCGGCAGTTTTTAAGTTGTGGTTTTATGGAATACTTTTGCGCAGCAAAACCATAAAGCCGCGACTTAAAAACTGTCCAGCACCGAAGGTGCGATGCTGGAACGACTTGTTAGAGTTTTTTCTCTGAAAGCTGATTTACGCATTCAATAAACTCGCCCACATCTTTTAACATAACAATCAGGTTGTCTGATGTGATTGTAAGATCAGAGTGCAAATACCTTGCGTCAGCTCTTAAATTTCTTAGCGTATTAAATGTATCTACATGCTCACTCTTAACATTCCCCAACCTACGCTCAAGGTTTATTTTTTTGTGTATTACATCATGTGATTTGGCTTGAACAAGAACTTTGTCCGGTTGGCGTAACAGGTATGCCTTAGCAGAAAGCTCTGATGCGCTTACTAAATTATCAATGGTTGCTCGAAAAAAGCCAGCCTGAAAACTCATTTCAGCAGCATAAAGAAACTCTTTTGCAGCCAATAAATGGGTTTGTGATTCTTCTCTGTTGTAGATGAAATTATAAAAAATATACCAATTGCTACGTATAGCAATTAGGGTGGCATGCCCACAATTTCTGTCACTGTCTTCTAGTTCAAAAGCGTCTATGGACTCTAAATGATTTGAGTCAACAGAATTACCTTCTTTAGCCTGGGATGTAAATTCATTTTTTAAATTTACAATCATTTTTCCTTTGACTTCACCATTTATACGAACTTGCGCCTTCAATTCATCTGACTTAAAAATAAGTTGAGCCATTTGTAGATCTAATGGGTTTTCAATCTCTCCACTTGCCTGCCTTTCGTTTATTGATGGAATAATCCAAATTTCCATAAGGTTTTTAAATAGATTATTGCCAAATATATTTTCCATATTCTTTAGTGCTTCCAATACTCTAACGTTGCGTTCACCTGCGGATTGTAAGTAGCGCGTTGCGATAAAATTAGCGCAGCGATATTGCACAAGCGCTACTTACAATTCGTCAGGTGCAATGCCTTGTTAAATTATTTTTTGAGCAAACCCAAACAACATAAAGCCTGATAATAATGCCCCGCCAATTCCTGTATAGATGAAAAAGTAAAGTATGTATTTGGTGTTTTCGAATTTACTGTTTCCATTAAGTATTAACGGTCTGAATTTCTCACTATATAAAGCTTTCAATGAAATTACGACTAAAAAGATACATATACCGAAAAACACAATTTCAAAGAATGGGAAGTCTGAAATTAGCTTTAGCGCAAGAGAACTAAAAGCAAGAATAGCTGTGTATTTCCTATACTTTTTAAAAGACTCCTGATTTAACTCATTAACCCAGAAATTAAAAACTGACATTTTTATACCAGAAAAGCTTAATAATTTTAGAGATATTCAAAGTTTACACTTCACATTCTTTGAATCAATGAAATTCTGCCTGCAATAGGTAATTTAACGCAAAGTTAAGGGGCAGTTTGTAAGTTGCGCTTGCGATAAACTTCGCGCAGCGATTCGCAAAAAGCGCAACTTACAAACTGTCCTAGCGCACGCAGTGCGCGACTTGAACGACTTGTTGTAAGCTGGACGAACCGGCATTGCTACGAAGTACACACTCTTACGAAAACCACACCCAGATATTTTGTTCAGCGCGCGGACTTGATGGAGCTGTTGCCGAGCGCGATTAATTATTTTACAACCAAACAACCAACTAACACTGCGGTGAATTTAGCACGTCAATGAAACCTACGTGAACCCAACGCACACGACCAGAGGCCAGACCGGACGGCAGGTAAACTTTCAGATAACTGCGCGTGCTTGCGGTCTACAAACTTACCAAGTGCGACATGAAAACTGCAAAATTTTACCTTACAACGCCGAGTTCAGCGGCAGTTTTTAAGTTGTGGTTTTATGGAATACTTTTGCGCAGCAAAACCATAAAGCCGCGACTTAAAAACTGTCCAGCCACGCAGTGGCGAGGCTGGAACGACTTGTTAAGCTTTTGTTTTCTCGCTCCACTCTTGCCAATACTCAGTAGAAGCTTTTTCTATAGCTTCAAAGCTAACTTCATTGCCAGACTCAAGATATAAACCAATATTTTCATACTCAAAAACTATGGTTCCTAGTGAAGTTTGAATTTCCACCGGCATTGCAGCACCAATGGAACTAGCTGAAAGTATTTCTATGCCCATTGCATTTAGTGACTCATTAAGTTCTTCTTCCTTTCCGTCAAAGTCAAAAAACTTATAGCTCTTAACGCCGGATAGTTTTAACACAAAGCAAACACCAATCGGCTCTATTCTTTTACGTAAATACGGTATGTGAACAAAAATAGTTAGCAGTGCTTCATTTTCACTAGGGAATACTGTGAGCACGCCATCGTGCAAGATATTCCAAATTTCAATTTCTTTGTTCATGATTTCCTTCACTACCTTATGCTTAACGCAAAGTTAAGGGGCAGTTTGTAAGTTGCGCCGCGATAAACCTTCCATACCAATTCACTAAACGCGCAACTTACAAACTGTCCTAGCGCACGCAGTGCGCGACTTGAACGACTTGTTGTAAGCTGGACGAACCGATATTGCTACAGCGCACACACTCTTACGAAAACCACACCCAGGTATTTTTTCAGCGTGCAGACTTGATGGAACTGTGTCCGAGCACGATAAACTTTAATTCAATTTCAGTTCTCGTTAACACTGCGGTGAATTTAGCACGGCAATGAAACCTACGTGAACCAAACGCACACGACCAGAGGCCAGACCGGACGGCAGGTAATGCAATAAAAACTGCAAACGCATTTCTTCATGACACCAACCAAGTGCGGCAACAAAACTAAAACTATGACCTTACAACGTTGCGTTCACCTGCGGATTGTAAGTGGCGCGTTGCGATAAACTTAGCGCAGCGATATTGCATAAGCGCTACTTACAATTCGTCAGGTGCAATGCCTTGTTAAATTTAAGTTGCTATTGATTTACACCACACATAATACGCTTTGTTTTTTTTAGGAAAAGTTACTATAAAAACTGATATAGAACTTGCGCTAACAATTGCAATAGCTAGCTCGAAAATGTCAGAGTATAGAAACGCCACGACACTAAACGCTATGCCTATAATCAGATGTGAAACTTGTGCTATTAATTTATAGCGATAATTATCCATAATTGAAAATATTGAAGCGATAAGAACTGAGAATAGCAACGACAGCACAGAAGCCGCAGCAATAATTCCCATTTCAGAATGTGCAGAAAACACGAAAAAGAAAAGTATTATGCACAAAACCAACTGATAAATTTCCACCATTTGAATAGACCAATGCTTTCGTATTAGATGCTCTGGCACAAATGTAGGCTCGGGAGCTGATGCACCTCGATGATTAAAGTTTGGATATTTTGTTTTCATGTGCACCCAATTTAACGCTAAGTACAGGGGCAGTTTGTAAGTTGCGCATTACGATAAACTTCGCTCAGCGATTCGTTAAATGCGCAACTTACAAACTGTCCAGCGCCGAAGGCGCGAACTGGTACGACTTGTTATAACCAACGCATGAAAGAACGGACGAAGAAATAAGCCAGTACGAAACATGCGACCAACTAAAAAATGCACGGACTTGATGGAGCAGCGTCCAAGCAGGAAAAGCTTTAATACACTGATAAAACCAATTGATACTGCGATGAATTTAGCACGACCCGATAACCGAGAGAAACAAAACGCTGCGCCAAAGGCCTGAACAAAGGCAGATAAGTTTGCTGACACTGCGTTGCGTTAAATTCTTAGAATGCACGCAAACGAAACCATTTCTTACTTTTATAACGCAAAGTTAAGGGGCAGTTTGTAAGTTGCGCACACGATAAACCTTCCGCAACAATGCACCAAACGCGCAACTTACAAACTGTCCCAGCGCACGAAGTGCGCGAGCTTGAACGACTTGTTGTAAGCTGGACGAACCGATGTTTCTACGAAGTACGCACTCTTACGAAAACCACACCCAAGTATTTTGTTCAGCGCGCGGATTTGATGAAACTTGTACCCGAGCGCAATTAAATTAAAAACAACTTCAAAGTCAATTAACACTGCGATGAATTTAGCACGCCAATGAAACCTACGTGAACTAAACGCACATGACCAGAGGCAAGACCGGACGGCAGGTAATACAATAGAAACTGCAAACGCATTTCTTTATGACGCCAGCCAAGTGAGACAACAAAACTAAAACTATGACCTTACAACGCCGTGCTCAACGGCAGTTTGTAAGTTGTGGTTTTGTGGAATACTTTTGCGCAGCAAAACCACAAAGCCGCGACTTACAAACTGTCCAGCGCACGTAGTGCGCGCGTTGCAGCACTTTGTTAGCTTTTTACTCTTTACACTGCCTAGAACTCTCTGCATCCTGCGGAGTACCTAGTAATAAATAGCTTACAATTTCTGTTTGTTTTACCGATTGTGGTTTTACTTCTTTATTAGCTGCTATGAACTTCTTTGAAAGAACATTTTTAATTGCTGAGCGATCAAATATTTTTCCAGGGTGGGATTTTACAACCACCGGATTTGAAACACTTCCATCTGTCTCAATTGTGTATTCAACTTTTACGCAGCCAGTTAATTTTGCAGCCAAAGCATTTGGAGGGTAATTAAGCTCTTCAATACTATAGCGAATCCAGCCACCTTCAATTGGTTGCTGTTTTGACAAATCGTAATAATGGATTTTTTTGGGTGGCGCAACATAAGTAGGTTTATTGGTTTGGCCTGACTCATTTGCACACGCACCAAGAAGTAGAGAGATAAGAATTATACCTTTTTTCATTTTTTCCTCATTTTTAGCTAACATTTGTATACCGCGCATGCGCAGTATCTCTCTTGATATTAATTTGAATAAACCCCTATTAGCTTATTGATTCCGAAGGAAAACAACAGCCAATTACAGCAATCATCTAAAAACAAAATAAGCATGCGTGTTATCTGTTTTTTCCAGTGCGCGTTATCATTCTCTTACTCTGTATAAGTCGTTGAATATATAGCTTTATCTAGTTTACGAATAGCAATTTTTAGGCATGGTAAAGATGGCAATCTAAGCAAGCCATCTTCTCGAAACCAGACACATAGTACATATTGACAGTACATCAAACTGGTCTGCGTGGAATATATGCGTGCTACAAACAGCCCACATCTAGAAATGGCTTGAGGGGAAATCAGATAGCGTGGATTCAGTCTTCACACTGAAAAATGTTGATGGTTAACATATGGGACGGAAATAAAAGCGGCAACTCCGTGTGCCGCTCTTGTTTTATTTCACTTAAGCGTCGGCATTATAAACTCTGCTGCTACATCCCCTTCCGGCCAGCGGGTGGTAATGGCTTTGCGGCGGGTATAAAAACGCACACCCTCCATACCATGCATATGATTAGCGCCGAATAGCGAGCGCTTCCAACCACCGAATGAATGAAAGGCCATAGGCACGGGGATGGGAACATTTACACCGACCATCCCCACCTGTACTTCGTGGGTAAATTTGCGCGCGACAGCGCCGCTGCGGGTAAAGATGGCAACGCCGTTACCAAATTCGTGGGCATTAACGAGTGCGACGGCGCTGTTGTAGTCCGGCACGCGCACGACACACAATACCGGGCCAAAAATTTCGTCGCGATAAATTTTCATTTCAGAAGTGACATGATCGAATAAACAGCCCCCTAAAAAGTAACCGTCCTCACCGCCCGTCACTTTTATTCCACGACCATCAATCACCAGCGTTGCACCTTCGCTTTGACCCAAAGCAACATAATCAGTCACTTTTTTGCAGTGCTCCCGACTAATTAACGGCCCCATGTCCAGCCCTGCTTGTGCACCATTACCAACCCTGAGGCTGCGCACTTTCAGTGCAAGTTTTTCAACCAAAGCGTCAGCGATATCGCCCACTGCAACTGCAACCGAGATTGCCATGCAACGTTCGCCTGCCGAACCATAGGCCGCCCCCATCAGTGCGCTCACCGCGGTATCCAGATCCGCATCGGGCATTACCACCAAATGGTTTTTCGCTCCCCCCAAGGCTTGCACACGTTTGCCCGCAGCCGAGCCTTGGCGATAAATAGCTTCCGCAATCGGTGTCGAACCAACAAAACTTACCGCCTGGATATCGGGGTGAACCAGCAACGCTTGCACCGCTTCTTTATCGCCGTTTACCACACTAAAAACACCATCGGGTAAACCCGCTTCCTTCAACCATTCGGCAATCAATAGCGATGCAGACGGATTTTTTTCCGAGGGTTTCAACACAAAACAATTGCCACAGGCGATAGCGACAGGCCACATCCACATGGGCACCATCGCAGGAAAATTAAACGGTGTAATACCCGCGACCACACCCAGTGGCTGGTTAAGTGTATAGGCATCCACAGCGCCGCCCACCTGCTCAGTGAAATCACCTTTTAATAGATGCGGAATGCCGCAAGCGAATTCGACCACTTCGATGCCGCGAATAATTTCGCCTTTGGCATCGTCCACTACTTTGCCGTGCTCGCGCGTAATAGCAGCGGCCAGCTCGTCGATACGCGTTTCAATAATAGTTTTAAATTTAAATAAAATACGTGCGCGATTAAGCGGTGTCGTCGCTTGCCAAGCTGCAGATGCCTGCTTCGCCGCTGCAATAGCGGTATCCACTACCTCAGCATCTGCCAGTGCAACATCGGCAATATGCTCACCCGTGGCGGGGTTAAAAACCGATGCCTTACGCGCGCCTGCTGCGGTGTTTTTACCTGCAATAAAGTGATTAATTTTGTACACGCACTATCCCCTTAGTAAGTCGATCAATAAAACGGGTTGTAAGACAACGATTAAGACGATGGTTAAGTACATTTAACAACTCACTAAAATCTTTATAGCACGCCATAGCAACCTTGCCCGATAGTGCTAATGTTAAATCAGACGCAACTACTAATTCTTATACAACAAACTAGTAATTCTTATGCAACAAACTAGCCCATTTATTGCAGGGTAAAAAATAGAATCGATAAAAAGCAAAAGACACCCAGCGTGTCATAGCAAGATTTGCACGTTAATCCGCAAGGTTTGGAGAAAGTGTGATATGACTCAAGAACGAACAATCCAAGGCCGACGTATCGACCACATACGCTTAACCTCGCACGCAATAGAGATGCCATTCAACGCGCCCAAAATTAATTGGTTTGCCGAACAACCCAGCGAACGTGGCCCGGTAATTGGTACTATTTCCGATAAACAACAGCGCAACTGCATCGGCAGCCACGGTGGCAGTTACACCATTTACCGCGCACTCTCGATTGCCAGCGGAAAATATCCTGCCAACCATAAACCTGATTTGCACAACACCCAACCTACCGATTTAATCAAGCCGCAACCGTCGTGGTTTGAGCCGGGAAAAATTATTTCACTCGACCCATGGGGCGCACATATCGTTGACGCTTTTGGCGATTATTTGGAAAAAGGTTACAACATTCAGCCCAGCATCGCCGTAACCCAAGCCTATTTAAAATTACCTGAGATTTATGATGCTATCGGTAAAGGGCGTTTGCACATCGATGGTAAATTTATTAATGCGGCGGGCGATCTTAAAGTCACCAAGGTCGCGATTGATCCTGTGTGGCACTTACCCAGCATCGCCGCACGCATTGGTTTGGATGAAGGTAGCCTGCGCAAAATTTTATTCCGTGAAACCGGCGGCATGTTTCCAGAATTAGTGACCCGCTCCGATTTAAAAGTGTTATTGCCGCCCATTGGCAGCACCACCGCCTATATTTTTGGCGATGTCAGTGATTTATCCAATCCCGAAATAGAATTAACCTGCCGTGTGCACGATGAATGCAATGGCTCTGATGTGTTTGGTTCCGACATTTGCACTTGCCGCCCTTACCTCACGCACGGCATAGAAGAAGCAGTAAGAACAGCGCAAAAAGGCGGCGTCGGTTTAGTGGTGTATTACCGCAAAGAAGGTCGCGCACTGGGCGAAGTGACTAAGTTTTTAGTGTACAACGCACGCAAACGCCAACTGGGTGGCGACAGCGCCGCTACTTATTTTGCCCGCACTGAATGCGTGGCCGGCGTGCAAGATGCGCGCTTCCAGGAATTAATGCCCGACGTTTTACATTATTTTGGCATTCATAAAATTCACAATTTACATTCCATGAGCAACATGAAATACGATGCCATCACCAAGAGCGGCATAGAAGTTGTTAACCGTCTAAGCATTCCCGATTATTTAATTCCCGACGATGCCCAGGTAGAAATAGAGGCAAAAAAAGCCGCCGGTTATTTTACTAACGATGAAGTACGCACCGGCGACGCATTGGAACGGGTTAAAGGCAGGGACTTGGATCTATGAATGAATTGACCGCTTTTATATTAAGCCCAAACGGCATTCGCGCGCGCGCGCAACAAATTTATCAACTCGCGTTGGAAGGCAAAACCCATTTTGAAATTCATGAGCACAAACTGACCGAGGTTAGCGATTTTGTGCTGCAAGTGATTGCAGAAAATTATCCCGATAAAAATGTGCCCTATCATTCGCGCTGGCGCCATTATGAAGTGGGCAACCAAAGCCAACTTAAACAGTTGCGCGCTATAGAACAACCACTCACATCGATTGAGCGCGCCAAACTCGGATTGGATTTAATTTTACCTTCCGTATTAGTGGATGCAGGTGCAGGGCCGGATTGGCAATACAGCTCCAGCAATTCTGTTACCGTCGGCCGCTCCGAAGGATTAGGCCTCGCCAGCCTGGATATGTTTTTAGCGGGTGGCCTTTCGCACAACAAAAAAGTTGAGACGACTGCTGCCGGATTAAAAGCCGTCAGCGTAGAAAGTTTTAGCGAGCACTTTAAGGTCAGCAACAATAATCCACTCCTGGGTGTTGAAGGCCGCGTGCAATTATTGCGCAGCCTTGGCGAGGCGATACTCGCGCAGCCAAACATATTCCCTAACCAGCGTCCCGGCGATTTAGTGGATTATGTAGTAACACATTACCAACACACGCCCACCGCCAGCCAAATCTTAACCATGGTAATTACTTTTTTAGGCAATATCTGGCCGGGCCGTTTACTGTTGGATGGCACTAATCTTGGCGATACTTGGGCGTACTCTCCACTTAGAGATGGCCCACTTGGAGAAGGCCCACTGGGTGAAAGCGCCCAGAGTTATGTGCCTTTCCATAAATTAAGCCAATGGATTAGTTATTCCGTTATCGAAACACTGGCCAATAACGGTTTTACCGTAACAGGTGTTGAAGAACTCACGGGCCTTGCCGAATATCGCAATGGCGGTTTGATGTTGGATTCAGGTTTGATTAGCTTGCGCAACCCTGCCAACGCCGACACATTATGGGCACCAGGCAGCGAGATTATTATTGAATGGCGCGCACTAACCATTTGCTTGCTCGATAAAATTGCTGAAAAAATTGTGCAGTCACTTAACACCACCGCTGCACAATTTCCGTTAGCCAAAGTATTGGAAGGTGGCACTTGGGCAGCAGGCCGCAAACTCGCATTGCAGAAGCGCAATAATTTAACACCACCGTTAAATATTCAAAGTGATGCAACGGTTTTTTAATGAGCCATTTTTTTATAAAACCCAGGCCAAGAATTAAAATACTTTACCGTGCGCTGATTCGATCAGCTAAGGAATAAAAATGCCCGTTACGCTTATCGATAATCCCTTAATGCAACATAAATTGGCATCGCTGCGCAATGAAAATACACCTGCGGATTCTTTTCGCCGAGTGATGGCACAAATGAGCGTGCAAATTTTTTATGAAGCCGCACGGGGTTTGCCCTATGCAGCACAAACGATTAACACTCCCTTTGCCAGTACCGAGGTGAACCGCATCAGCAAGAGTGTGGTATTAATTCCGGTGATGCGCGCAGGGCTTGGTATGTCTGAAGCGATAGTGAATTTATGGCCGGATGCGGCTGTAGGTCATATCGGAATTTATCGCGATAAGTTTATTCAAAACACGGTGGAGTATTATTTTAAATTGCCCAAAGACGTTATGAACTCGTCAGTTTTTGTGCTCGATCCGATTATTGCCACGGGTGACACTGCGATTGCCACTATCGACCGACTGAAAGAAATAGGCTGCAGCGATATTCATTATTTATCGCTGTTAACGTCGCAGCAAGGCGCCGACGTTTTGATGGAAACTCACCCGGACGTAAAACTCTTTGCAGTCTCTACCAGTGACAGCATCAATGAAGAAGGTTATCTCACTCCCGGTTTAGGCGATGTAGGTTCGCGCTATTACAATACGCTGTAGCACCAGAAGAATGCGCGCCAATCAACTCACAACGTCAATACACTACATAATTCGCATCACAATTTGGCATCATAAAGTCGCACCATAAAAAAGGCCGATTCACGATGAATGAATCGGCCTTTTACTGATCATTTAATTTCTATCTGGGTGTACCAAATATACGATCCCCCGCATCGCCCAAGCCCGGAATAATATATCCCTTTTCATTTAAACACTGGTCGATAGCAGCCACATAAATCTCAACATCCGGGTGTTTGGTTTGCACTTTTTCAATACCCTCGGGGGCGGCCACCAAAAATAAACCAATAATTTTCTTACAGCCCTTTTTCTTTAATAAATCAATTGTCGCCAATGCCGTTCCGCCCGTTGCTAACATTGGGTCAACAATCAAGGCAGTACGAATATCCACATCTTTAACAACCTTATCAAAATACGCGACTGGCTCAAGCGTTTCTTCATTGCGGTACAACCCCACCACACTCACCTTGGCATTGGGAATAATGCGCATTACACCATCCAACATACCCAAGCCTGCACGCAAAATTGGCACTATGGTGATTTTCTTGCCTTTAATTTGCACTATGGGTGACTGGTAATTATTCCAGTCAGTCACCGTTGTGGGCTCGGTGGGTAAATCACGTGTGGCTTCATAGGTAAGCAAATTCCCTATCTCGCTCGCCAGTTCCCGAAAATCTTTACAGCTTAAGCTCGCATCCCGCATCAAACCAATTTTATGTTGCACTAGCGGGTGAGTAATTTGATGGACAGCCATAATTAATCCCTATAAAAGTGGATAAATTTTTCTCAACCATAAAAGCCGATGTGCCGATCACCTTAAAATAAGTACCGATCCCTTTAAAAGTAGTACAGCGCGCGGCAATAGTGCCACTCAATTTTATGCAATCCTGCGCACAAGTGAATTCAGTATCGGCAGCACACTCATAATTGCATGCAAAGACTTGACCAAGTAGTTATCTGCAAAGCGGCGAAACACATTAGTCACGGTAGATGGTTTCAATAAGGTGAAAACCAAATTGCGTTTTAATAGGGCCATGCACCACATGTATCGGCAACTTAAAGACCACATTATCGAATGCTTTAACCATTTGACCTGGACTAAACTCGCCAAGGTTGCCCCCTTTTTTGGCTGAGCTGCACGTAGAGTATTTCTTCGCCATAACACCAAAGTCCGCGCCCTTGGCGATAAGTTGTTTTATCTTCTCCGCCTCACTTTGAGTCTTAACTAAAATATGCCGAGCTGATGCAGTTTGCTTTTTTGAATTCATGATGGACTCTTGTGTACTCGTATTGAAGCTGAACAATTGAAGTTAAAGTTAAACTAAGCGGATTGTGGGTTTGATAATCTTCTACTTTGGACGCGAGCGTTCAAGCTAAAAAGAATTTCTTATTCCAGATAAAGTTCTCGCTTTTCATCATCCTTCGGCTAGGAGCTGACTTCAAAAAATGAATATTCCAAAGGTTGCGTGAGCTTGGTATCAACGGGAGTGCACATAATGGATTAGCTATTCATTCACAATATACGCCCGTATTTGGGTGCATTTGAAGATGCCTTCCAACCCATAGCATGACTCAATACTAACCCAATGAAACGAGCTGCTAAGTATTCGCATAGTGTCTATAACGCTGTTTGATACGTATTCGGATAAGTCCACTTCAGAAACACCCAGAAATTCAATTCTTACAAGCGCTCCAAGCGCCTTGTCCGTATCTATGTAATTGATTTCTATTTCGATAGCATCACCATTTCCCGAAAAAGAAACAATTTGGCCGTCGCAAAACATCGGCCAATAGCCAAAGTAAGCGCGTATTTCTTCCTGATAATTAATAATATTCATAATTGTGGAAAAATCTAATGATTCATTTTCGGCCAAAAGCGGAAGTTTGAGAAAGCATAAATACCAATCTAACAAGTTGATTTGGTGTCAATTTTACGACTTAATACAACGGTCGATTGCTAGGCGTTTATATTTCGTTTAGCTCAGCTTTCATCTGTTCTCTAAGTTTAAAGCGAAATTCCAATACAGTTCTTCCAGACTCCTCCAGCTTCATTTGATATGGCGCTACCAAATGTTGATTTAGCCAAAACTCAGATGTGGCCATAAATTTAAGCATGTCTGTAGCTTGATCAGTGGCTAGCTTTACATGTGCTTCAAGTATGTCTAGTAACGCGTCAACCTCTGGCGTAGCTATTAACCTAATACTATTAGTTTCCGTTATCATTTTTAGATGTTCAGCATTTAATTCAAAAAATAGTTCCTGAACATCTTGATTGTATTTCAGGGTTGCTTGGTGCTGTTTTTCAGCATCAGGCACCAAGTATCCGCTCATAAAATCTGTTATGACTGGTAGGAATTTTTCTGAAATAGCAGAATTGCATTTTCCGTTAAATTCATCAAGCAATGAAAAATATTTTGAAAACTGGGTGCGCTTATCTTGATATTGGAATTTTCTTTTCTCTATGTCGAGTGTGTGATTTTTCTTTATTTCCTCAATTCTAGACTGGTATTTAGCTATGACCTTTTGCTTTTCATCTTCCAATTTTGCAATATCTTCCAGCAACGCCTTATTATTGCTTTTAGCTTTTGCGTATCCAGTAAAATATAGAGAAAATATTCCCCCCAAAAAACTAAGAGTGTAAAAAATTATTTCCATTGTTAATGTGTACTCATTAATAGCTATTAATGTATCCCTCATATGCGGGATAGACTTCTTAAATTTGGTTTTTCTTTGATGGACTAGTCACTGGTAAAAAAGAGAGATTAAAAACTAGTGGTGCGCGGCGCACAAAAGTTAAATGCGCCATCACGCTGCCCCCCCCCAATCATGCACAACATCATATTTGTAAGTAGGTAACAGTGTAGCGGTATGACTTTGTTCGCTCAACTTCCACTAAGGGCACGCTGCTGACCTTTACTCTGTTGCGGTTCGTAAACTCACCAGCAACCTACGGACACTTATCCGCCCTTGGCAGCCTCGCTTTGACTCCTGTATTACCTTCCTCATCCATGCAGTCGTGCTTTGCAAAGCGCATACTACACGCACAAAAACCAATTAAAGACCACTGCAGAATTAGGCACTAGTTGGAATTACAACTTATTACTGTACGGGCATAAGAGCTGGTGAAATAGAAAAGGCGACTAATGTCGCCTTTCGGAGGGTTTTATCACTATGGGACAGGGGAAACTATTACTTCAACACGCGGCTCGAACTCGCCGGATGCCACGGTTCCGGCACATAGCGCGTGCGTGCCAGAGATTTGTAATACTCTAAATCGTGTTTGGGTTTTTCATAGGCAGCTGGAATTGCTTTGCCGGAAAAGGTTTGGAAATAGAGCACACAGGAATCGCGCCAGATAACGGCATCGCGCTCTTGCACAATGAGGAGCGCTTTGACTTGCGCGAAACGCTCTGCATCCACATAGGCCTCTAACTTATCCCACTCGCGTTGCATGCTGCGTACTTGTTCAACACCGTCATAATATTTGTGCACCAGCTCGTCCCACAAAATGCGGCCGGATTTCATTTTGTGATCCCAGCTCACGTGATGGAACCAGAGTAATAAATCTTCTGGAACTGCATTCACATCGCCATAAAGTTTTGTGAGTGGTGCGGGATATTGTGCAATCGCATTTGAGCCGGTTTTGGTACGATCAAAACCAATGCCGTCTTTTTCAGCGCGATGATAATAAATTGCAGTCCAATCCGGGCGCTCTACATTTGTTGTCCAAGGTGCTGGGCCGTAGTGGTCGCCTTGCGAATATAAATGGGTTAAGCCAAGTGGTGAGCGATAATTCACTCCCGCTTCGCGCGATATCATCATCATTTGTTTAACCGGGTCGATAAATTTTTTATCGTTAGAGAAAGTCATGCGCAGCCATTCTTCTGCCGCTGCATCGGCAGAAATGTTGTAATCCCAGGCCATACGCCCGAATGCATACCAGCTGGATTGCACAAACGGATGACCAGTCCAATTGCGATCAGTGCCGGGATTTATCACTGCCGCCATACCGGTGCGTTTGCTGTTAAATGTTTTGCCTTCAAGAATGTTGCCGATGGTTGAGCCTTCGCCCTTTGCATAGGTTTCAGTGCGCAGCGATTCCTCAAACAATGGGCCTTGATAAGCGAGGTGCGTTGCGAAACCAAAATATTCTTGCGTGACTTGGAATTCCATCATCATGTTGGTTTTTTCCATCGCGGAAAATAAGGGCGAGTAAGGTTCGCGCGGTTGGAAATCGATGGGGCCGTTTTTAACTTGCAGAATGACGTTATCAGCAAACTTTCCATCGAGCGGTTTAAATTCATCGTAAGAGCCGCGGAAGCGGTCGCCGATATCCGGGCTGTAAACAAATGCACGCCAAAACACTACGCCACCATAAGGCTTTAATGCAGCGGCAAGCATATTCGCACCATCGGCGTGATTGCGGCCGTAGTCCTGCGGGCCGGGCTGGCCTTCGGAATTGGCTTTTACTAAATAACCGCCAAAATCCGGAATATATTCGTATACTTTTTTGGTGCGATCTTTCCACCATTGTTGCACGCGTGGATCGAGCGGATCAGCAATATCCAAATCGCCAAAGGCGCGCGGTGAATTGTAATTAATCGATAAATAAACCTTGATGCCGTAAGGGCGAAACACATCGGCCAGCGCGGCAATTTTTTGCAGAAATTGATCGCTTAAAATACGCGGATCAGCATTCACATTATTAATTACCGTGCCATTAATACCGAGCGAGGCATTGATGCGCGCGTAATCTTCATAGCGCTGGGATTTATGCTCCGGCAATGTGCCCCAATCCCACAGCGATAAACCGGCATAACCGCGCTCAACAAGGCGATTTAAATTATCCCAATGGTTGATGACGCGGTGCTGTAATTTTGGTGCGCTGGCGATGGAAATCTTATCGAGTGATTGCTGTGTTTGGATCAAACGCAATAAATGAAAACTGCCGTACAACACACCCACATCAGAATTTGCTGCAATGATTAATACATCGCGTTTATTGATGCGCGTTTTTTCCAGCAGATAACCTTCACTGTCCAGCGCCGCCAACCGCTCTGTTAAATTCAGCGATGCAATAAGCGGTGAATTTGCAGGAGTACCAATAACCAAAGCATGCTTGGCAAGCTTGCCCTTATTCATTGCAATTGGCTTGGCTAATAAACCATTTAAGCCGCGCTGCAACTCCGCCGCTGCTACACTCAAGGTAGGCGAATCGCCCTCTACTACTATCTGGGTTAATTGCTGTTGATAGGCTTTACGTAATTTGCTGTCTGCAACCGGTGGGTAGCGCAGCCACATTTCATAGCCATCTTCAGCATGAGCGATTGATGCATATGTACCAAACAAAAATGCTACTAAAATCAAAAGTTTGTAAAAAAATGATCTATGCACACTCAGCCCCACATGGATTATTATTCATTGGATTCATCTTATAGTCATTGCAAATATATCACTGGTATACAAGAATACACATTCAATAAATGTAAAGGACGACCACAACTAACTATACCTATAACAACACTACGGTCGGATTAAAAATGATAAGAATCCTTGGTTTATTCCTTTTTGTCTTCATCAGTGCTCCGTCATTCAGCGCAGAACAACGTATCCGTGTAAACGATTTCAACGATCCCAATGCGGCCTACGCCATCAAAATGCTCAAGCTTGCCATCGCCCATAGCGATAACCCCAAGTATCAGGTGGACGTTATTAAACAAGATTTTACCCAAGCACGCGTCAATGAAGAAGTGCGCACAGGGGGCCTACTTGATTTGTGTTGGACAGCATCGGATGCACAAATAGAAGCGCAATTACTGCCTGTCCGGATTCCGTTATTTAAAGGTTTATTGGGCTACCGTATTTTTATTATCAATAAAAATAACCAAGCAAAGTTCGACAAGGTTAAAACGCTGGATGACCTAAAAAAACTTACACTCGGCCAAGGTCGCACTTGGGCAGATGGGCGCATTTTAGAAGCTAACGGTTTTACCGTAGTTAAAGCCAATAAATATTCGAGTTTATTTAATATGGTGGAAGGTGGCCGTTTTGATGGTTTCCCGCGCGGTGTGCACGAACCTTTTGGTGAACTTGAATCACACCCCGAATTGGAACTGGCAGTTGAAAAAACCTTAATGGTCTATTACCAAATGCCTTTCTATTTATTTGTTTCGCATGAAAATAAAGCTTTAGCGACATTATTAGAAACTGGTTTTGAGCGCGCGATTGCGAATGGCGATTTCGACAAAGTTTTTTATGGCGATAAAGCAATTCAGGATGTAATGCAAAAAGCCGATATGAAAAATCGCAAACTGTTTAAATTAGATAACCCAACGCTGTCAAAAGAAACACCGATTAATCGCAAGGAGCTTTGGTTTGATCCTCAAACCCTACCCTAGACTAAATTTAAATCGATAACATTAATGTCAACTGAGGAACCATGATGAATATTTCACGCCGACAATTATTGGCCATGAGTGGCGCAGCCACGACATTGGCTGCCGCCACCACATTACGCGCAGCCGAAAAAGCCATTGTCGCCTCTGGGCTAAAAGAAGCCTACAAAGATGATTTTTTAATTGGCGCTGCATTGAGTGCGTCAATTATCAAAAAACAAGATCCCGCGCTGGTTGCGTTAATCAATAAAGAATTTAATTCCATCACCCCGGAAAACTGCATGAAATGGGGCGAAGTACGTAACGCGGATGGCAGTTGGAAATGGCAAGACGCCGACGCCTTTGTCGATTTTGGCAGCAAACATAAGTTGCATATGGTTGGCCATACGTTAGGCTGGCACAGCCAGATTCCTGATTCTGTATTTAAAAATAAAGACGGTAATTATATTTCCAAAACTGAATTGGAGAAAAAACAAAAAGACCATATCACGACTATTGTAGAACGCTACAAAGGCAAACTCGCCGCGTGGGATGTGGTGAATGAAGCTGTGGGCGATGACAATAAAATGCGCGATAGCCATTGGTATAAAATAATGGGCGATGATTTTCTTGCCAACGCATTTAATCTCGCCCATGAAGTCGATCCCAACGCACACCTGATGTACAACGACTACAACAACGAGCGCCCGGCAAAACGCGAGGCAACTATCGCGATGATCAAACGCCTGCAAAAACGTGGGGTGCCTATCCATGGTTTGGGTATGCAAGCGCACATCGCACTGGAAACTAATCTGCAGGATTTTGAAGACAGTATCATCGCCTATGCTGCATTGGGTTTAAAAATCCATCTGACTGAATTGGATATTGATGTGTTGCCGACGGTGTGGAATTTACCCGTTGCTGAAATTTCTACCCGTTTTGATTACACACCCGCACGCGACCCTTACACCAAAGGCCTACCGAAAGAGATAGAAGAAAAACAGGCGAAAGTTTATGAAGCGCTATTTAAAATTTTGCTTAAACACCGCGACAAAGTTGAGCGTGTAACTTTCTGGGCAGTAAGTGATGATGCAAGTTGGCTGAACAATTTTCCTATCAATGGCCGAACCAACTATCCAATGCTGTTTGATCGGAAGCACGCACCTAAAAGTGCCTACTTCCGCTTGCTTGACCTCAAAAAATAACTAACCATCCCCGCCGGGTTGTTGTAGGCTTGCGCTAAAATATTGCAAGGCTTACAGCAACCCGAATGAAAAAAACATCTCACGCAAAACACCTTCCCCCTATATTTCGCTGGTCGTTTTTAGGCCCACGTTATTGGCTTACATGGATAATGTTGGCGTTTTTACAGCTAATCGCCCACCTACCCATACGCATTAATCTTGCCTTGGGGCGCAGCTTGGGCTGGCTCTTTTTGCATCTTATCCCCAGCAGAAAACGAATTGCGGATACCAATATCCGCCTATGCTTTCCTGAGCTAAATGAAACCGAACGCGAAAAAATGGTGCGCGGTGTTATTCAATCCTGCGGTATCAGTTTTTTTGAGAGTGCGATGTCTTTGTGGGGTCCTGCACAGCGTTTTCATCGTTGTCATAGCATAACGGGGCTGGAACATTTACATGCAGCGCAAGCGGCTGGTAAAGGTGTGTTACTTGTCGGCTGCCACATGACCACTATGGATATTGCTGGGCGCATACTCGCACTTCATGCAAAATTTGATGTGCTGTATCGTCAAGATCCCAACCCACTACTCGCCTACATGTTGGTGAAAGCCAGAGAAAGTTTTAACGGCGAATCCATCATCAGTGTTGAGACACGCAAGCTGGTGCGCAACCTGCGCACAGGTCATATCGTGTGGTACGCACCAGATCAGGATTATGGAATTAAACACAGTATTTTTGCACCGTTTTTCGGCATCACCGCTGCAACCGTTCCCGGAACTGCGCGCTTTGCAAAATTGGGCGATGCGCAAGTCATGGCGTTTATGCACTACCGCGAAGCGAATGGACATTATCGAATTGAAATAAGTGCACCCTTGGAAAATTTTCCGAGCGGCGATGATCTGGCAGACACTACCCGTGTTAATCAGCTGATTGAGCAAACGATACGACAGCAACCCGATCAGTATTTATGGGTGCATAGGCGATTTAAAACACGCCCTGAAGGGGAAGTAAACTTTTACAAAAAGAAGAAACAATAACTGCACACCCAAGATCGACTTGGGTGTGCGACTAAAAATATCTATTAATTAGATTTGGTTCACCAATTCATTTTCTGCTTTATAAACGCAGTCAATTTTTCCGCATTTGCTTTATGTTGCGCAATTCTTGGATGTTGGCCGTAACCGGTGTATTCAAAGAAAATCGTATCCAGTTTTTTATCATTGTTTTCTTTTCTCATCCGCTCAACGGCAGTAGTGATGTAGCCAGGCCATTTTGGCGTTGCCGTTGCGTCCATACTGCCCAGCGCACAAATAATCTGTGCTTTCGGGTATTTAGCACGAATGCTGCGCACAAAATCGATGTAGGCTTGAATTTTTTGTGAGTCAGTTGGATGCGGTTGTAATTTTTTGTCGCGATCAGTCAACCAGCTGTCGTTCTGGAATAAATTGATCAGCACCAAATCCGGCGTCCACTGGGTAAAATCCCATTGGGTTTTGTTATCGCCCACTGCACTTAATTGATCGTAGAACTGCGGCATAATAAACGGAAACCAACTGATCATAATGCCAATGCCACTTTGCGAAATAGTATGTAGCTCGGCATTAACATTTCGCGCGGTCACTGCACCGTAGGCCCAGTAGTTATTTTTTTCTATCAACACATCATCACGTCCATTATCGGCGCCCTCATTACCCATGCCGGTGGTAATTGAATCGCCATAAATTTCCATACGACGTGTTGGGCGTGCAGGCGGGGTTAGCAATTTTGCATTGGCATCCAATACTAAACCTTTAAATGCAGTAGCGCCCTCTTCGCCCTCGGTGCGTTTATAAATCTCCAAGCTGTGATTACCTGCTTTTAACGCAGTAGAAATCACATAGGTTTGCTCACCTTGCTTAGCCTCCAGCACATACGGATGTTGGGTTTCACCATCAACAATAACGTTGAAATAGTTTTTACCGAACTGATCATCCAAGGTAATTGCTAGCGAAGTGCCGGTAAAATTGGCCTTGATACTCGAACCTGTCCAGGAAATAGACGGCGCTTTTTTATCAGAAAAATCTATCCGACCAGTGTAAAAATAATTAGGGTTATCAGCTGCAACCAATTTTGCTGGTTCTGCCATAACATAAGATGACAAGCATACAAAGCCGATTAACAACACAGAGAGTTTTTTCATTGTTATCTCACTAAAATTTAACGGGTAAAAAGGCTATATTACGATTTAATTATACTAATGGGTCTTTTTGGCAAATACCACATGAGAATACTAACTTGACCAGACTGATAATTTATTGCATCAATTACCCTGAATATTTCATCTTGCCAAAGCTGCGTAGGCTTGTTATGGTTGGCTAATGAACAACAAAACTCCCCGATACATATTCATATCTTTTTGCGCGCAGGAATTAAAGTCCTTTCGCGCCTTCGTCGTATTTGGCGATTAAGTTAACATTACACTTAATCGCCTATAGTCCTCCCTAATTTTTTATTACCCAAGCCACATTTTTTTGCTGGCTATTGGCTATTCATTTGGAAAATATTATGAACAGAAAAAATCTCAACGAATTACTTATTTCAAATTTAGACTATTTGAATCTCACACAGATCATTGAACAATCAAATAGCCCAGCAACAGATGCGCTGGATGAAGAAATTAGCCGAGCCCGAATTGTTGCGAAAAATGACTTCCCCAAAGATGCAGTTGCCATGAATTCATTTGTAACATTTTCTGATATGGACTCAGCAGAAGAAAAAACTGTGCAGTTGGTATATCCACAAAATGCAGACATTGATCAGCTAAAAATATCTATCCTATCACCGGTTGGGAGTGCATTAATTGGATTGTCGCTAGGCGGGACTATTGAATGGCCTATACCACAGGGGAAATTTCGCCGTTTAAAGGTCATTGCCGTACAACAGCAGCAATGAATCATCAAGTAGCCCGCCTCCATCCTCACCGCAGAAAAATTATGTATATTGAAAATAGTTATGAATACTTTTCAAAAATATTCGACAACCTTGATACAGCAGGTGAATCGATTACTGAGGCTGTATTTGAAAATTGTATTTTCCAGCAATGTAACTTTTCTGATGCACGATTCTATAAATGTAAATTTGTAGACTGCGTATTTACTTCCTCCAACCTGAGCAATATCAAAGTGGACTACAGTAAATTTTTTGATGTGCGCTTTAACGAAAGCAAACTGGTAGGAGTAGATTGGACAAAAGCTGATTGGCCGCGCTTTAACTTTACTGCACCCATCAGCTTTAATGAATGCATCATCAACGATTCATCGTTTTTCGGGCTGGTGTTGAGTGAGTTGGAATTGGAACACTGCAAAGCCCATGACGTAGACTTTAGGAACGGCAATTTCACCAAAGCCAAATTCTCTTATACCGATTTCACCAACAGCCTATTTATGAAAACCAACCTGCGCGAAGCCGACTTTAGTGAAGCTGAAAATTACGATATTGATATTTTTAACAACGAAATAAAAGCAGCCAGATTCAGCCGCCATGAAGCGGTGCGGCTATTGAATGGTTTAGATATTGAGCTGGTGGATTGATCCAACCAATCGGTCAGATCAACAATCATTCCCCCCGACTGCAACCCAAAGATTAATAAGAAACATCTTTAACCGGCGCTCGCCACACATAAAACAACCAAAAAATCGGCATCGCAAACATATTCCCCGCAATCAAGATAACAGCCCAAAGGACTCGTTTTTCCTTAGGGACAGCTCCTGATTTAAAGAGGTAAAAAACATACGAAACAATTAATGCCGCCATTAAAGACATGCTCGCAATGTGTAAGCGAAACATGTTTTTAAGCTGCTCTTCCATTTCAGCAGCTGGCTGACTCTGGTCCAACGATGTAACAAAGCTGATGAAAAAAATAAAATACGCAATGGGCAACAGAGTAATTATCCCCCATGCAATTTTTACTGATTTACTCACAAAACACCTCTAGATTTATAAGACTGGAATTGATTATCAAACAGAAAATACTTTACCTATTCCCGCCAAACACCATTCACAAATAGCAGAATAAACACAACTGAATAAATATAGATGCAAGATTATTCAACTACACGTAGCTTTGGCCAAATATCCAACCACTGCTTTTGTCGTATGCGCGAATGGAATTCCTCTAATTTAGGACGATATTGATTAAGCGTGATAGTTAAGTTTTGAAGATTCTCTAATCCGAAAGGTGCGACAACCTCAAGCTCACCAGAATTACTTAACCTCGCACTCACCGCCGTTTCAACTTCAACCCAATGCATCATTGCATGAGCTGCATCCCTGTAAGGTTGATCAGCATTGCGATGGTGCATACGCGCCTGATTTTTAACCGACCAATTCAATCCTGATTTTTCTTTAAGCGTATTCTCTATTGCAAGTTCGAATTCAGTGGATATATTCGCCGCATCGAAATAGATAAGATCAATATCCGCGAGCGGTGTTGATTGCGCATAACTATGTAGTTTATCCCACACAAGATTGCGTACAAAACCGGCGGCGATGCACCAATCATTTAAGCGAAATTCCGCCGCAGTTACTAACGCCCGATGCCTCTCGGGATCGTCACAAATCCATTGTTTTACTTTTGATTCAAACATCACAGCACAATCAACTTTTAAAAAACCCCAAATCCACATCATTAAAGCGCGCTAAATTCGGAAATACATCAGCAAAATTTCCCGCTGGTAAACCGTACCAACTGGCAAGAGTTGCGGCGTATTGATCCATGCTGTTGGTGGGAATAATTCGGCCTTCGCCGATATCGTCTTTGCCGCCGATTATTAGATCGGGGAATGTGCCGTAAACCTCACCTCCTTTTACTGCGCCGCCCATCATCATTTGATGACTGCCCCAACCGTGATCGGTACCGTCGCCGTTGCTGGTGAGCGTACGGCCAAAATCGGAAGTGGTGAAGGTGGTGACTTGATCAGCGATACCTAGTTCGACTGTGGCTTTATAAAATGCATCTAACGCCGCACTTAATTGTGCGAGCAAAATATCATGGCGGCGCAATTGATCGCCGTGGGTATCAAAATCGCCCATTCCGATAAAAAAGGTTTGACGGGTAACTTGCAGGCTGCCGCGCGCCGAGAGCATCTGCGCCACCATTTTTAAATTGGCGGCGAGTGAATTGCCGGCAGGGAAACCGGTTTGTAATGGTGCTTGTGCATCCAATGCGGTTTTTACATCGCCTGCCAAATCCCATGCGAGAGTTTGGGTGCGAGCGTATTCGCGCTGGAAAATATTTTCTTGCGGCTGCGCTAATAACGATTGGTAAATTTGGATGCGACTCAGCTCGCGTGCGTCACTGGTTTTTTTATTGAAATTTTCCAGCTCTTTAATGCCCGCCGAATCAATTGAATAAGGCACTACAGTATTGCCGCTCTGCCAGATATTAGAACCGCTAAGTGAAATATTCATCGATAGTTTTTTGTTGGCATTCATCGACTGCATGGCATCGGCTGCACGCCCTATCCAGCCATTTCGCCGCGAACCGGATTGCAAACTCTGCAAAAATGTTTGCTGATCATTGTGTGAAAACAACTGCGGCGGCAAAAGGGATTTATTGCCTTGATAATTAGTTTTAGTTACCGGCTCCACTAATGCTCCCACATTCGTTAGCAAAGCCAACTTGCCTGAATTAAACAGTTGCTGTGCATGGGGCATATTCGGATGAAAGCCGAGTTGTGTACTCGAGCCACTCAAGCTAGAAAGCGATAATAATTTACTTTGCTCTATCGCCAGAGTTTGGCGCGATGCTTTGTACGCGTCATATTCTGTGTCATTGGTGGGAACAACCATATTGAACGCATCGTTACCGCCAAATAAAAAAATACACACTAAAGCTTTATAAGAATCATTAGGTTGCACCAAAGCATTGGCTAGTTGTAACCCTGCACTGGCTGCATAAGCGCTACTGCTACCGAGCGCAATGCTGGCAGCTTGTTTTAAAAAGTGGCGACGATTGGGGGTAATATTTTTCATAGGATTATCTCTGCACCGCATATTCAGGTGAAGCCATTACCAAAAACAGGGCTTCATAGACCAGTGTATCCCGCTGCCATATCTGACCTTCTTCACCCCAAGTAGGATCCACTTTATTGTTATTTAAATAATTCAATATTAACTCGTACATCGGTTGGCTCATCTGCCCCGCCATCACAAGTAAATTTAAATGATCCAATAACTCTGCAGGATTTTTACTTAACCCGCGCTCACGATCCAAATGCAGTCGCGGCGAAAATGCATCCCAGTTGCCATCAATGGTTGGCTCCAACCATTCGTGCGGCGTGTCGCGCCAGAAAATAGCATTACTCAAAGTAGTTACCTTGGACATGATCATACTTTCGGTGAGGATCTGGAATTCAGGTGAATTCATATTGGCATTTTTTAATTCGCCAGGATGCTGATAATCCGGGCGGTAAAAATTAAACACCGAAAATGACCCATAGGGGCGCTGCCCCAGCAAACGGCCTGAGCCATAAAAGCGAAGCCGCGGAGGAGTTGCTGCACTGTTCTCTAATTTAGTGGGCGTACCTGTGCCTTTAAACGCGCGCCAGAGATGCGATGTTTTTAATAGCGGCTCACGCAGTTTGCCAAACGTCGCGGGCGAATTTTTATAGCCATTTTGTGCTTCGTCATCTAATACAATCTCGCGCACTACGGCTTTCATATCGCCTTTCACGCCTTCGCCATTGTTATTAAATACATTCGCAACACGGGTTACATAGGCGGATGATGGATTGCTGGTCACTAAACGCTGAATCAATTGCTTGCTAATAAAGGGCGCAAGATTGGGATGTGCAAAAATAATATCCAGCGCTGCATCTACATCTTGTTCAGGGGTTTTATCCGCCGGAATTGGCTTATCGCCAAACAACATTTTTGCACCGAAGTCGTGATAATTGTCGAATGATTTCATCGGCAGAATTTCACTGGCGCCACTCTCTGTCCACTCCCACCAATTTTTTATGGTCGCCATATTCCAGCCGGTAAATACGCGCGCTAATTCTTTTACCGTGGTTTGGTCATAAGTGGGGATGGGATTATTCTGCGCATCCAACTTCACACTGCCATCCTGATTTAATTGCACCAAGCCGATGGTGAACAGCTGCATCAATTCGCGTGCGTAATTTTCATCGGGGCGGATATTGCGATTGGTATCGGTTTTTTCATTGCGTACCATACTCAGGTATTCACCCATCATGGGGTTGAGAGTGACCGCTTTTAATAAATCGCGATAATTACCAAACGCATGTGCCGCCAAAATATCCTGATAGTTAGCGATGCCGCGCGTATCGTTGTAAAGCACATCGGACACATTGGAGATGACTAAAATCTGACTGAGCGAATAGGCCACGCGCTGGCGCAATTGGTCATCGCCCCACAGCGCTACCTCCCACCAAATATCGCTGCGTTGTAAATCGCGCAAATAACCTTCATCGTTATCGTCTTTTTCTGGCTGCACGACTAAACCCATTTCGGTGAAGCGTTTATCGAGAAGCTGTAGATGTTTGGTTTGCGGTTTATTTATTTGTTCATCGAGCCACGCTGTTTTTCCGATACTGATGACACGATCGATATCTTTTGCGGTAGCACCAAAGGTGGTCTGCGCTAAAAAGCGCGCCGCCTCGGTAGCGCTGGAGTAATTGGGGCTGCCTTTTAAAGGCAGAGAGGGGTCGGCAGTTAAATCCGGCACGGGCACTTTTGCAATTGCCACGCTTGATGCTATTGATGATTGACTCGAAGACACTACATCACTTGAGCTAACAGGGATGGCGGGGGTACTGGATGCAATCGCGATAGACGACCCTGCAGGATTAGTGTTTCCTCCACCGCCGCCACTACCACCGCAGGCAATCATCAAGGTTGATACACTGATCACAACCGTGCGCAGTAACCCCTGCATAATAATTTCGGGAAAATATCTCATAGAATCTCTACATCGAATAAAAATTATTGAATCGAAATGTGTGAGAAAACTGAACTACTGCTGGTTATTTTTATTATTTGCTTGAAACGCGATTAACTGATCCGGCTTATCGGTAAATACCGCATCCACACCAAGCGCTGCCATCGATTGCCAGTCATCTTCATGGTTAACAGTGTAGACCCAGTTTTTTAGGCCGCGCTTTTTTGCATCCTGAATTAACTCGGGAGTAATAAAACTCAAATGCGTATTAAAAGAATATGCCTTGAGTGGTTCGCAGCATGCGGCATAGTCCAGTGGAATACCTTCAATTAAGACTCCGCGTTTTACTTGCGGTAATTGCTGTAAGGCTTGGTAGAGTTGTTGATGATCAAAACTGGATATTACATATTGCTCGTAATTACCTTTATAGGAATTTACGTACTCATCCACCACGCGTTTCAATATCGGAACTGAATTGGCGCCTTTGATTTCGATGTTGAGTACTGCTTTATCGCCCACCAACTCCAGTATTTGTTGCAAGGTCGGAATAGGTTCGCCGTTTTCCAAGCGTTGTTCGCGCAGATAATGCAAAGGTTGTTCGGTGATAATGCCTGCACCGGACACGACGCGCCCCAAACGGCGATCATGTGTGACAAGTAGTTCGCCTTCGATTTGAAATATATCAATTTCGACGGCGTAGACACCAAGCGCCAATGCGCGCGCAATCGCGGCAAGGCTATTTTCTGGCAAGGTGGATTGGGCGAATTGCGGGCCGCCACGATGGGCAATTGCTAACAAAGGTGTCATAAAGTGCTCGTTCAGTGAATCAACCGGTATAATGCCGCAGGCTTATATTTATGCGACTGCCCGAGTATGGCAGCCGCTTCTTGATTCATCAATGCAGGTACCAGTGTGGATAGTTTTCCCTTACTCGACGCAATTATTAGTCACAGTGTATTTTCAAAATTTTTAATTATTTTTGGCTGCCTCTTCGGCTTTTATCTGGCCTCCAAACTGCTCAATAAAATTATTCACGATGTCAGCGTGCGCCGTGCGCTGGGTGATTTACGCGTGCTCTATATTACCCGCCTGATGAATATCGGCATGGTGTTTTGCTGCATCGTGGTGATGTGTTTGATTTTGGGCTTGGGCTACAGCGAGATTTCGGTATTTCTATCGTCTATTTTTGCCGTAGTTGGGATCGCGCTTTTTGCCCAATGGTCGATCTTGAGCAATGTTACGGCAAGCATGATTATCTTCTTCGGCTTCCCTTATAAGGTGAATGATCGCATCAAGATTCTGGACAAAGATGACGACATGAGCGGCGTGATTATTGAAATCACCATGTTTCACGTCATTTTACAGCGCGAAGACGGCAACCTTATCACCTACCCCAATTCGATGATTCTGCAAAAAGCGGTGCTAAAAATCGATTTTCCACCGCCAGTAGCTATTGCTGATAACGCCGAAGACACTGCGCTTGAACCCTTGGAACAAATGCGGACGGAATCCCCGGCGACTACGCCACAACAGCGCTAATTTTTTGCTATACCAAGCAGCCTAATGATTTAACAATCATTAGGCTGATGCGGATCATTTTACTGCGGACAAACATCCTAATTTAGTGATACACAAGCAAGTTTGCGTGCTATCTGTGTTAGCGCAATCACAAATCATTTACCCCGCCCCATCCCGCCTATATATTCGCCACCGCTGTTTAAATACGATATTTAAAACTGCCGGTAATATCGTAAAAGATAGCGCTTTCAGCCCTTATCATTTAAATAGCACCGCACTAGCAATAATAAATAATAGTTACGCTAACAACGGAGAATTCAGACCATCATGCAATCCCTGATCAAGACCTGTGCCTTACCCATTGTATTACTCAGCTTAACCGCTTGCGGTGGTGGTGGCGGTAGTGATAACCCCACTCCAGCTTCTACGCCAGCATCTAGTTCTTTAGCAGCTAGCTCTGTCGTAGCGGTTAGTTCTGCTGAAGCAGCTAGTTCATCTGCACCTGCATCTAGCAGCTCATCGTCCAGCTCTGCAGCAATCACCGAAAGCACTCAAACACCGGTTAACTACACCAACTATTCTGTTGCGACTATTGATAATTGCGGTCAAGGAATTGTGCTAGGCACTAAAACTTTCAAGCTATTTGCGGATTACGATGGTGGGGTGCAAAACGAAAGCCTTTCAAGCTTGAGCATTTATAATTGGAACCATACGGGTACAACCAATTCAACACCAATTCCAAACGAATGGGTTAACTTGACCCATGCACCGAGCGTGTACAACATTCCCAACAATGCTTCAGTCAATAGTAGCTGTAACGGTGTGGACACATTAAATGTCGTGCTAGTTAAGAAAATAGCCAACTGGCACCGTCAACACTCCAATGGTTTTGGACAAACTATTACTCCGTTTGGTCAAAAATTCGGCAACATAAAAGAATTGGTCTTAGATTTAAAAGTCAACAGTGCTAAGACTAAAACACATACGCCTACCGAATTGAAATCCATCTACAGCAGCTATCTTTCTAATGTATCGGTAATAGACACAATTGATGCAGGTAAGGTTAACTTGGGCATAACATTTGAAACCAGTAATAACTTGCGCGCCGCAACTGTGATTGAAATTGATCAATCGATATATGCGGATCAGTGGGTGCGTGTAACTATCCCTATGAGCAACTTGTACTATTACGAAGATGTGAATTACGTTTCAACTGATCGCAACGCAGCACTATTTGCAGATTTAGTAATTAATAACATTGTTGTAGTTGGTGAGACACGTAACAAAGCTGTCCTTCGAAGCCAGATCACTGGCTGGGTAGATGGCACCCTCACGCCTCCGCCAGAACACTTTAAAGAAATGGATTTAAGTTTCAAGAAAATTGAATTCCAATTGAAATAAGTTTTTTGGCAATTCAAAAAATAAAAATGGCGGTCAGCTTCACAACTGACCGCCATTTTTTATTTCTATTATTCACTCAACATTAAATCTGCACCCGCGTACCCAACTCAATTACCGCATTATCGGGCAAACGAAAGAACTCCACTACGCCACCCGCATTGCGTGTCATCGCCGCGAATAAACGTTCGCGCCAAGGCGCCATACCGCCACCGGGGGTAGATACTATCGACTCGCGGCTTAAAAAATAGCTGGTTTGGAAATGTGGAATCGTTAATCCGTAGCGCTCGCAGAGTTTTAACGCGCGCGGCACATCGGGTGCATCCATAAAGCCAAAATTAACCGTCACACGCCAGAAACTGCTGCCCAATTCTTCCAGCTGGATGCGCTCATCCTCGCCCACCCAAGGCACATCTTTAAACTGCACGGTTAAAATTAAATTGCGCTCATGCAGTACCTGATTGTGTTTCAGGTTGTGCAGCAATGCCTGCGGAACTGTAGAGGCATCGGCCACCATATAAACGGCTACACGTGTGGCGCGCTGGATCTCCTCGGGCCGCAAGGTTGGCAGGAAAGATCCCAATTCCAAACCATCGCGATGGATGCATTGCATCACAATCGCCCGGCCGCGCTGCCAAGTACTCATGATTAAAAACAACAGCGCGGCGACTAATAAAGAGAACCAACCACCGTCGAAAAATTTAAGCGCACAACCGGCGACAAGAAAAAAATCCACTACTAAAAAGAACAGTGTTGCACCTATGGCAATCGGCAGAGGTAATTTCCAGCGCCCGCGCACTACAAAAAATGTCAGGCAAGTAGTCGTCGCCATAGTGACCGTCACCGCAATGCCGTAAGCACCTGCCAATCCGGATGAACTGCCAAAGAACAGCACTACCGCAATCACCCCCACCAACAGCATCCAATTTACCGCAGGCATATAGATTTGCCCCGCTTCGCGCGCCGAGGTATGCAGTACCGTCATGCGCGGTAAAAATCCCAGTTGGATTGCCTGGCGGGTCATCGAGTAAGCACCGGAAATCACCGCTTGTGATGCAATAATCGCCGCCATAGTGGCGATAATCAGCGCAGGCCAAATCAGGGTTTGCGGGAAGAGTTTATAAAAAGGATTGGCGATAGCCGTTGGATCGGCCAGCAAGAGCGCGCCCTGCCCCATGTAATTGAGCGCAAGCGATGGCAGTACCAAATACGTCCATGCGATTTGGATTGGCTTGCGTCCGAAGTGACCCATATCAGCGTAAAGCGCTTCAGCACCGGTCAGTGCCAATACGATTGCACCAATCGCCGCAAACACATACCAACTGCGCCCCGCCAAAAATTGCCCGGCCTCCATCGGGTTAAGCGCCGCGAGAATCGCAGGCTGGGCAACAATGTGAGCGATACCCGATACCGCCAGCATCAAAAACCAAATAGTCACTATGGGACCAAAGACTTTACCCATGGCGCCCGTACCCAAACGCTGCACTAGAAACAAGCTGATCAAGATCGCCAAGGTAATCGGAATCACCAGCGGCTTGAGCGTCGGTGTCGCTATCTCCAACCCTTCCATTGCCCCCAACACCGAAATAGCCGGCGTGATAATGCTATCGCCATAAAACAGGGTGGCACCGAACAGTCCAATCATCAGGATAATGCGGCGCAACTGTGGATTTGAGCTGGCAGTTTGGGCAGCGAGCGCGGTCAGTGCGAGCGACCCACCTTCGCCGCGATTGTCTGCACGCAATATCAAAATCACGTATTTGAGCGTGACCACCAACATCAACGCCCAAAAGATGGTGGATACCGCACCAACAATATGGGGCGCGTCCAGAGGCACACCGGTCGCTGGGGCAAAAATTTCCTTCACTGTATACAGCGGGCTGGTGCCTATATCGCCGTAAACAACACCGATGGCAGCCAAAGTAAGCGCGGCCATACCTTGGCGCGCAGGCGTTGAGGGAGATGAGGAACCGGGTTCGATAGGTAATGAAGAGGAAACGGTCATGGGAACATCCTATGCAATGAAGACATCGCCAGTGTTCCCAATCGCGCATCAGGATCGCATAAGTATTATCGGTAACCGAATATCAGCTTTCCGTATCCAACAGGCGATAACCTACGCCCGGTTCAGTCAACAGCCATTGCGGTTCGGCCGGATTATCTTCCAGCTTGGCGCGCAGTTGTCCCATATAGAGCCGCAAATAATGCGTGTGGTCCAGATATTCCTGCCCCCACACATCTACCAGTAATTGGCGATGGGTAACCACCTGCCCCGCACTGCGCACCAGCCGCGCCAGCAAATTAAACTCTGTAGGCGTTAGATGGACTGCATCACCCTTGCGGCTGACGCGATGATTGGCGAGATCAATCATCAGGTCGCCCTGCTCATAGCGAGTGACCGCCGCGCGCACCTGATTACCGCGATGACGCAACGCCACCCGCATACGCGCGAGCAATTCCCCGATACTGAAAGGTTTCACCAGATAATCATCCGCGCCTTCATCCAGCATTCGAATTTTCTGCCCCTCGGCTTCACGGGCGGAAATGATAATCACCGGAGTCGATTGTTTGCGCCTGAGCTTCACTAGCAAATCACTGCCATCGCCATCCGGTAAACCCAAATCCAGCAGGATCAAATCAAACCCCTGCGTACCCCCTTCCACCAATTGCGTTTGCCCATACATCGCAACTGCCTCGGCCAAACTGGCCGCAGTAAGTACTTGGTAACCCTCAACCAATAGCGCTTCGCGCAGGGTTGCGCGCAACTCGCGGTCGTCTTCTACCAATAACAAACGCAAACTCATAGATGACTTTCCGGGTTAACGGGTTGGGCCCGCAGCGGCAAATGGCATTCAAAACTGGCGCCGGCCGCCGTGGCATGAAATTCCAGCTCACCGCCGTGGGCGCGGGCAATAGCGCGACACAGTGCCAGACCGATTCCCGTTCCTCCCGCACCACCGGTTTTGCGGTGATCTCCACGTTGGAAAACTTCAAATATCTGCTCGTAATCCGCCGCCGCGATACCGGTGCCCTGATCGCGTACCGCCAATACCAGATGGAGTTTATCGACATAAGCAGACACATTTATTGGCGATTCGGGAGGGCTGTATTTGAGTGAGTTGTCGATCAGGTTTTCCAGCAGTTGCGATAACAATAACGAGTCGCCCCACAGGAGTGGCAAATCCGGTTCGAGCTTTGTATTCAAGCGCTGCTGCGGATCATGGCCGCGCATACGACGCATCACGCTACCGATAATTTCCTCCGCCGACTCCCAATCACCCTGAATGTTGACCCCGATTGCATCCAATCGCGCCAGTTGCAGCACATTGTTTGTCAGGCGGCGCAGGCGGTCCGCCTCATCCACAATGCTGCGCGCCAGTTGTTGGCGTTGGGTATCGGACAAACGTTCACTTTGCTGATCAAGCGAAGACGCGGCGCCCATGATGGTCGCGAGCGGCGTGCGGTAATCGTGGGAGATAGCAGCCAACAAAGTGTTGCGCACCGTTTGCGCTTGGGCTTGGTCGCGCGCCTGCCGCTCTCGCTGTTGAATATGATGGCGCTCCAACGCAGCGCCCATTTGGTCGCATAGCGCCTGGGCTTGAGTCAGCACCGAAAACTCATCCGCACTGTGAATGCCTGTGATCATCGCCGCACCCGAGGTCATACTTCGTCCGCGTAATGGCAGATAAAGTGCGTCCAATTCCTGATAGTGCCCAGTGCCCGGCCCCAACGCTTGGCCGCTGCGCAGACAGTGCCAAAGCGCCTCTTCATGCTCGGGATTAACACTACCGATATGCCGCAAAGCGGCGGGCACATTATCGGTAGGAAGCTTTCCGTCCAACGCAACTAGCGTCACTGGATAATTCACTTTTTCCCCAGACAAGCGCTCCAATGCCTGATGCAAATCCTCCAGCAACAAACCGGGTTCATCGGCATCACGCAGCTTATCGCCCCAAATACGCAGCTCTTCAGCGGCTTGGGCATAGGCATGAGCGCGGCGCGACTGCTCGCGCAAAAACACCATCAAGCCAGCAATGATGATATTCACCAGCATCATGGCGATCAGCAATACCGTGTGTTGATGCAGGTTGATCGTAAAGGTACCGCGCGGCGGGACAAAGGCCCAGTTGAACGCGAACAAGGCCACTACGCTGGCCAGCAGCGTCACGCTGAGCGGCAGCCAGAGCGCCGCAATTGCAGAGGTAAGCACCAGAATCAAACTGAGATTAACGGGATCGAAATGGGTATCGAAGAAAAGCAACAAGCACCAGCCCAGCAACCAAATCGCCAGGCCGATACCGTATCGCATAAGTTGTTGTGACGAGGTCAGTGCGTTCATGGGCGAGAGCTTAGCAGCATCGCTGTTAGGAGCGCATAAGGATTAGTGCGTAGAAGTTAAAGCACCGACACTATCGCTTTACTCACATAATCCATTTTTTCTTTGGTCAAACCCGCCACACTGATGCGGCTGGTGTCGGTCATATAGATGCTGTATTCGCCTTTGAGTTTGTGCACCTGCTCCACACTCAATCCCAAAAATGAAAACATGCCACGCTCTTGTGCGATAAATTTAAAATCGCGCTGCTGCTGTAATTGGTTGAGCGATTGCACTAATTGCACCCGCAAACCGGCGATGCGCTCACGCATCAGCGTCAATTCATCGCTCCAGATTTTAGTCAGCTCATCGCTGTGCAAAATAATATCGATCAGCGCCGCGCCATGGGCAGGCGGCATGGAATACAAGGCGCGGGTTACGCTCAGCAATTGGCTATTGGCTGCGTTAGCTTGTTGTTCATCGGCCAATACCAAACTCAAGCTACCGGCGCGCTCGCGATACAAACCAAAATTTTTGGAGAACGACGTTGCGATCACCACTTCCGGCAAACGGGCTGCCATCAACCGCAAGCCGTAGGTATCTTCTTCAAGCCCTTCACCAAAACCTTGGTAGGCCATATCGATAAACGGAATCACACCGCGCGCTTCCAACACATCGGCGATTTGATCCCACTGCGCGCGCGATAAATCCGCGCCACTTGGGTTGTGGCAGCAGGCGTGTAGCAAAATTAAATCGCCGCGCGGGATTTCATTGAGCGTTGTGAGCATGGCCGCAAAATCAATGCTGTGGGTGCTGTAGTCGTAGTAAGGATATTCGCGCAGCTTCAAACCGGCGCTGCCCAAGAGCGGCACATGGTTCGCCCAGGTGGGGATACTCACCCATAAACTGGCACCGGGTTTAGCGCGCTGAATCAACTCCGCCGCTACCCGTAAAGCGCCGCAACCGCCAGGAGTCTGAATAGTACGCACGCGTTTAGCTGCTACGGCGGGGTGATCTGCACCGTAAACCAACTTCGTAACTGCTTCATTGGCACCGGGATAGCCAGCGGGCGGCGTGTATGCTTTGCTTGTCTCGCGGGCGATGCGCAATTTCTCCGCTTCGGCCACGGCCTTCATAATTGGCGTTATCCCTGCATCATTTTTATACACACCTACACCCAGATCCACCTTGTCCGGGTTAGTGTCATTAGCGTAGGCGATACTCAACCCCAGGATAGGATCGGCAGGTAACAGAGGAAGGGACTCAAACATGGCAAACTCCAAACTCATTCAACTAGGTAGATGGAACAACAGGCGGACAAAAACAGGGCGCGATTATACGCCGGGATTCGGCCAACGGCTTGGTGGAGGCTCTATATCGGATAAAAAGTCGGATAAAAGTCAGGTAAATAAGCCGTCAGATTTAACCGGATATGGTAAGTTGCGCGGCCTTACAAAAGGAACATGAGCTATGACATTCGACTGGCAAATAGCGCCACTCAACCACGACCTGATCCCCGAGATCCAGCAGCGCATTGATCAAAAAACCAAACCGCTCGGCGCACTCGGGCAGCTTGAACAGCTCGCGCTGCAAATTGCCCTGGTACAGCAACATAAACGCCTCAGCATTGAACGCCCACTCATGCTGGTATTCGCTGCCGATCATGGTATCGCCGAAGAAGGCGTGAGCATCGCACCCAGCAGTGTTACGCAACAAATGGTGCTTAACTTTATTAATGGTGGCGCCGCAATTAATTGCTTTTGCCGCACCAACCATATTCCGCTTAAAGTGATTGATGCCGGAATTAAACACGAAATTATTCCTGCCCCTTCAGCGTTAATTGTGCAGCGCATTGCAGCGGGCACACACAATTTTGCGCGCGAACCGGCAATGACCTTGGCGCAAGCAGAGCGCGCTATCAAATTAGGCAAAGAGTTTGCCGAAGGTGAAATTTCAGCGGGTTCTAATTTATTAGCCTTCGGTGAAATGGGCATCGGCAATAGCAGCTCCGCCGCTGCGATACTCGCCGCGATTAGCAATGCACCAGTAGAAGATTGTGTCGGCTTGGGTACAGGCATTAACCGCGAACAACTCGCCAAAAAAATTGCGTTAGTAAGGCAAGCAGTTGCACGTATTCAGGATAAATCGCCCATTAATATTTTGTGTGAAGTGGGCGGTTTTGAAATTGCCCAAATCTGCGGCGCCATGCTCGCCACCGCACAAGCGGGTCGCTTAATTGTGGTTGATGGCTTTATCGTCACCGCCGCGGCATTGCTTGCGGTAAAAATGCAGCCACAGGCACGTGATTACATGATCTTCGCGCACGAGTCGGAAGAAATTGGCCATCAATTAATGTTGCAATTGTTGGATGCAAAACCGCTACTGAATTTAGGTTTGCGTTTGGGCGAAGGTACAGGTGCCGCACTTGCCTTGCCACTTATTCAAGCCACGGTGAGTTTCTATAATCAAATGGCCACCTTTGAAAGCGCAGGCGTAAAAGTGTGAAGCAACAGTTCAATTTATTTTTTCTCGCCCTGGGATTTTTTAGCCGCATTCCCATGCCCGCATGGATTGAATACTCGCCCGAAAATCTCAACCGCGCGAGCCGCTATTTCACTTTAGTCGGTTGGTTATTGGGCGGAATAGTCGCATTGGTATTTCTTGCCGCTGACACTCTTTTTTCCACCTCAATTAGCCTCTGGCTGGCGATGGGTTTTAGTTTATTGCTGACCGGCGCCTTTCATGAAGACGGTCTTGCCGATACCGCCGATGGCTTTGGCGGCGCATTTGTGCGCGAGAAAAAAATCAGCATTATGAAAGACAGCCGCATCGGCACTTACGGTGCAGCGGCATTGGTGATGGCGCTGCTGGGAAAATATCTCTTGCTGATTGAGAACAACCTCATCGCGCTGGGTATATTTATCGCCTATGGATTATCACGCGCAGTCGCGGCAAGTTTAGTATTTGACATGCGCTATGTTGCCGATGACGATGGCAGCAAAAGCAAACCGCTAGCAAATAATCAATCCAAAACCGATTTGATTATTTTATTGGCAACCGGTTTGCCAATATTTTTTTTACTTCATTGGCAAAAGGCAATATTGATAATTGCTACGCTGATAGCCGTCCGCTACGCCGCAAAATTTTATTTTCAAAAACAGATTGGCGGTTACACCGGCGATTGCTTGGGAGCAGCGCAGCAAATTAGTGAACTGACTATATATGCGGCACTGCTAATTCATTTTGGTCAGATGCACATCACTTGGTGATGTGATACAGCTTCTCGCCAGTTTCTTCATCGTAATTCTGGCCATCACGTTTTGCTTTTTTCTCTATGTACACCTCGGGTTCTTTAAGCGGCTCAAGATCCATTGTTTTATGCGTAACACCTTCAAAGATGGTAGCCCACAGCTCTTTATTGGGTCGCTTTCTGCGCAAATGCGCAATAAACTTTACTCCCAAGTACATAGCCAAAAAGAGCCCAACAACCAAACCAATTTGAATATAAATATCGTACATCGTATTTCCCTCACCCTTGGTTTAACGGTTATGGTGCTGCGTATTTATTATTCAAGCTCCACCATTCAAAAAGACTGAACGTATTATGATTACTTTAGTGTTAGGCGGTGCCCGCTCAGGTAAATCGCGCATTGCACAAGAGCTGGTGAGTGCTAGCCAATTACCCGTGGTCTATATCGCCACCGCAACGGCGTTGGATGAAGAGATGGCAACGCGGATTGAACATCATCAACACAATCGCCCAAGCGAATGGCGTTTGCGTGAATGCCCGCTGGATTTGGCCGTAGCACTACAAGAAGAAACACAACAATGCCAAACTATTTTGGTGGATTGCTTAACGCTTTGGCTCAACAACCAATTATTTGAAAAACCTGAGCAGGATTTTTCCACGTTATTTGATGAGCTTGTTAATAGCCTAAGTGCAAATAACGCCAAGGTTATTTTTGTCGCTAATGAAGTTGGGTTGGGAATAATTCCATTGGGAGAAGTGAGCCGAAAATTTGTCGATGAAGCAGGCCGATTAAATCAGCAACTCGCACAAATCGCTGACAAAGTAATATTTGTCGCCGCTGGTTTACAGCTGGTATTAAAAGACAATACCAAATGACGTCTGCCATTATCACCTTAGTAAGACACGGAAAAGTCGCAGGCCCCGCTGCGCTTTACGGCCGAACTGATATTGCAATCAGCCCGACAGGTCATAGCGATTTAACGCGCACATTGAATAGTTTGCACGCTCAAACGCCAATCGAATATCTAATCAGTTCACCACGCATACGCTGCTTGCAAGTCGCACAAGAATTTTCAACACAACATAAAATTCCGTTACGTACTGAAGCCAACCTACAAGAAATGGATTTTGGAATTTGGGATGGTATCCCGTTTGATGAGCTGGGCGATGAATGGAAAAATATCGAGGCCTTCTGGGAGTCACCCCATACAATGCATCCGCCACAAGGGGAATCTTTACAGAATTTTGCAGCGCGAGTGATTAAAGCGTGGAGCAATCTAACCGATAATGCCTCCACCGGCCACCACCTTATCCTCTGCCATGGTGGTGTGATCCGAATTATTATTGCCCATATTCTACAAATTGATTGGTGCAATGCACGCTTGTTTAAACAGCTTCATATCGACTATGCGAGCCATACCCGTATTGAGATTGTAAATTACGAGAATGCACTCCCAATCATTAAATGGATTGGCAGCATCTCGGAATAGCCCTAGTATTTATCACAGCCGCCACATTTAACGGCGACCAATATCACCACTCATGAGTTGCCCGAGATTTTCTGTGAACCTTCCAAGCGATACACCACAACCTCTACCCGATCACAACCAAAGTCTGGTCGCCCGCACCCTGCATGAATGGCAACAACTTGCTGTGCTCGGCGCACCTATTTTAATTGCGCAACTCGCCCAAATGGCGAATGGCGTGATTGATACGGTGATGGCCGGGCATGCAAGTGCGGAGGATTTGGCCGGTGTAGGCATAGGCGCTAGTTTGTGGGTTCCAGTTTTATTATTTTTCTCCGGTGTATTGGGCGCTTTGCAGCCAAGTATTTCTGGCCATCGCGGTGCCGGTGAGTTACACAAAATTATGCCGACTACCTGGCAGGGAATTTACATTGCGCTCGCGGCAATGGTGTTAATGATTTTATTGCTGATCAATACCCAGCCGGTATTGGTGCTCTTGCAGTTAGACGCAACTACGGCAGCGATAGCAGATGGTTATCTTGATGCATTTGCCTGGGGCGTTCCTGCGCTTTTATTATTAATTGCATTGCGCGGCTTAACCGATGGTTTGGGGCATACGCGGGTGATTATGGTGTTCTCCTTAATCAGCACCGCATTAAATTTACCGCTCAATTATATTTTTATTTACGGTTTTGATTTTATTGTGTTCCAACTACCGGCGATGGGCGGCATTGGTTGCGGTTGGGCGACGAGCATTTCTAACTGGGTCGCCACCATCGCGCTGCTGATTTATTTAAACCGCAGTAGCACCTACAAAACTTTTCATTTAATTGGCGATTGGGTTGCACCTGCGCGGACAGAAATTATGCGCTTGCTGAAACTCGGATTGCCGATTGGCTTCACCTTATTTATTGAAGTCAGTATGTTTTGCATGATTGCATTGTTTCTCGCACCGCTCGGGGCGACAACGGTTGCAGGCCATCAAATTGTACTTAATGTCACTTCAGTGTTATTTATGTTGCCCCTGAGTTTAGGCATGGCACTCACTTTACGCATCAGTTTTTTAGTGGGCGCGGAAGATCACGATGAAGCACGCCTGCTTGCGCGCAGTTCACTATTGTTAGCGGTTGGAATTAGCTGCATTAATGCACCGATTTTATTTTTTGGGCGCGAATGGCTCACCAGTCTTTACACATCCGATCTTTTCGTACAAAAAATTGCGGCGCAATTATTTATGCTCGCCGCTTTTTTCCAAATCGTCGATGTTATTCAAGTCACTATGATTAATGTGCAACGCGGCTATAAAGACACCAAAATCCCCATGTTGATTATGCTGTTCTCCTTCTGGGGAATTTGTTTACCACTGGGTTATATACTGACGTTCAAAAACTGGATTACCGTACCCATGGGCGCGCCCGGCTTTTGGATGGCACTAATTGCTGGATTAACCTGCGCAGCGCTGTTGTTAACAGTGCGCATGTTTAGATTTCAGCCGATGAGCTTGAAAATTCGCTAACCGGCGCCATTGAATACTGTTCCCAAGGCAACGAGAAAGCTGTCTTATCACTTGGAGTTTTTATGAAAAATCTACGGTGCTTATTCCCCGTTATTTGTGGCATGAGTTTGGTTGCCTGCGCCCAAGTTGCTGATACGCAGACTGCTGCGCAAAACGCGCCGCAACAAGCCCAAAGCCTTCAATCAACAACAGCCAGTGCAACAAGCACTGCTACTGTAAAAGTAGCGCAATCTGCGCCTGTTGCACCCATGCTGACGCAAGAGGAATTTTCCGCGTGCTTGAAAAAATTTGTCGCAAAAGCTAACGCTGATGGAATCTCGCAAAAAACAATCAATAACAGTCTTGCCAATGCAAAACTTAATACGCAAGTACTGCAACTGGATCGCAAACAACCGGAATTCACTACCAGCTTTGCTGATTATTTTAATCGCAGTGTTTCTGAACAACGTGTAACCCAAGGTCGCACGCTACTGGTTAAACATCGTGAATTACTTGCTCGCGTTGAACAACAATACGGCGTACCCGCTCCTTACCTGCTCGCATTTTGGGGATTGGAAACTAACTACGGCAGTTTTTTTGGCAACATTCCGGTAGTTGATTCACTTTCAACTCTCGCTTGCGATGCGCGCCGCAGTAGTTTTTTTACTACTGAATTATTTAACGCGCTGCGGATTTTGGATGAGGGCGCGATTGCTCCCGAAAAAATGGTTGGCTCTTGGGCGGGGGCGATGGGGCATGTGCAATTTATGCCATCCTCCTTTTTACAAAACGCCGTGGATTTTGATGGCGACCACAAGCGCGACTTATGGAACAGCACACCCGATGCAATGGCATCTGCGGCAAAATTTTTGAAAAATCTCGGTTGGAAAACTGAAGGGCGTTGGGGGCGTGAAGTTAAGTTACCAAAAGACTTTCCCTTTCTCCAAGCCGGTTTAAAAAATAACAAACCTATTGCTGAGTGGACAAAACTGGGCGTAACACGCGCGGACAACACACCGCTACCGCAAGCGGATATGAACGCTTCACTACTAGTGCCCTCTGGCCACCAAGGCCCGGCATTTTTGGTGTACGACAATTTCAATGTGATTATGCGTTGGAACCGCTCTGAATTTTATGCGATTGCCGTTGGCCAACTTGCTGACCAAATCGCCGGCGGCGGAAAATTATTGCAATCACCACCTAAAAATGTGCCGCGCCTGCATCGCGACCAAGTTATCTTTTTGCAACAACAACTTAACAATAAAGGTTTTAATCTCGGTACTCCCGACGGTATCCTCGGCCCAGCAACGCGCCGCGCCATAGGTGAATTCCAGGATAAACAAGGCATGGTCGCTGACGGCTTCCCCAGCGCGGAAGTGCTTGGTTTACTTGGCATAACAATAGAAACTGTAAAGCAGTAAAAATAAAAACGGCTGGCAATATGCCAGCCGTTTTTTAACCCAAAGTATTTTTACCACCCACAAACCTGCCCTGCGTTTTCTTTTTCCAACCACTGCATGAGCGGTGCAAAATAATCGATGATGGCTGAACCATCCATTTGCCGTGTTCCTATCGCTTCTTCCAAAACATCCTGCCAAGGTTTGCTGGCGCCGGCAGCGAGCATTTTTTGTAATTTTGCACCTGCTGCTTTGCTGTTATAAATAGAGCATTCATGCAAAGGGCCTTTAAAACCGGCGGCGTCGCACAAAGCTTTATGGAATTGGAATTGCAAAATGTGCGCAATAAAATAGCGGGTGTAAGGTACGTTAGCGGCGACGTGATATTTTGCGCCCGCATCAAAATCTTGCTCGCTACGTTCAACGGGTGCGCTAATTCCTTGGTATTGCGTGCGTAGTTCCCACCAGGTTTTATTGTAATCTTCCGGTTTAATTGCGCCGGAAAATACTTTCCAACGCCATTGGTCGATTAATTTCCCGAAAGGTAAAAATGCAATTTTCCCCAGCGCCAATTGCATTTGCTGATTAATAACTGCCTGCTCGCTTGTTGCAACTTTGTCAATTAAGCCAATTGCGCTTAAATAATCCGGTGTAATGGATAATACAATCGTATCGCCTATTGCTTCGTGAAAGCCGTCATTGGCGCCATTTTGAAACAGCATGGGTTGGTTGTTGTAAGCGAGGTCATAATAAATATGGCCTAACTCATGGTGGATGGTTTCAAATTCTTCTGCGGTGGCTTCAACACACTGTTTAACTCGCACATCTTCTTTGGCATCCATCGTCCAGGCACTCGCATGGCACACTACTTCGCGGTCACGCGGTTTAGTGAGCATGGAGTTTTTCCAGAAACTATCGGGCAGTGAACGCAAACCCAACGAGGTAAAAAAGTTTTCTGCCATTTTAGTAATGGCGATGGCATCTTTATTTTGTTTTACCAAAGCACTGGTAATATCAACATTGCCGACACCGGGATAAGGCTCTACCAGATCATAGATGCCATCCCATTGCTGGCTCCACATATTGCCGAGTAAATGCGCGGGAATAGGTTTATCGAGCGGCACCTTGTCGGCGCCATAGTGTTGGGCGAGATCAGTACGTACTTTGCAATGCAACGCTTTATACAAAGGTTCAACTTGTAACCACAAGCGTTCAACTTCAGTTTCGAATTCACTCGCGGGCATATCGTAGCCTGATTTCCAGGACGCCCCCATATCACTAAAACCGTAAGCGCGTGCACCGCTATTGGCAATCTCAATGTAACGTTGGTAATCCGCTCGATAGGTGCGCGCCACATTATGCCAACCCGTCCAGGCATCTAATAATTCGTTGTAGTCGCGGCTCTTGGCGAGCACATCCGAGAGCTGATTTAAATCGCGACAGTTCTCAGTGTTGCCTTCGGGTTTGCAATATTTTGCTGCGCCGTAAACGCCCTCCATATGCGTGCCGATACGCGCAAGCTCAGCGCGCGCTTCGGGTGTATCGGGAGGCAATAGTGTTTTACCTTGGGTGAGATTGGTATAGGCTTTTTTGGTTGCGGCTGACATGGGGGCAGCTTGATAAGCACGCGCCGCGGACAATAATTCTTTGTCCATCGCCATCCATTTTTCATTGGCTTTGGTGGCGAGCATCGCAGAATCACTATTCAAATAAGTGACATAAACCCACTGTGCGGCGTTGTATTCGTAATAATTATCGAGATAAATTTTATTCGCACCGGCGATAAATTCATCTGCAGATTTAACCGGTACCGCACTGATTTTTTCATCATTGGATTCAGCGCTTGGTTCATTGTTTGATGGTGCTTTATTGCAAGCGACCAAACTAAAAGCTGCAATACCGGAAAGCAAAACACTGCGCAGGTTAATTTTGTTACTCATAAAGCGTCTCATCAAACATTAATTAATTCCGCCCATGCCGCGTTTCAGCAGCGGCGAAATTACCAACAAAAATAGCCCAAACCCAACACCAACCAGCGCAAGATATTCAAACAAACTGGTGTAAGTAACGAGCATGGCGGCGACATCCGATTTTTCTGCGGTGTCGATTGAAGCCAGTTTAGATAAACGAGTCGCGAGAGTTTCTGAAAGTGCTGTAGCCACAAACCAGGTGCCCATGCTCACACCCACAACACGCGGAATGGACAGCTTGGTTACGGCAGATAATCCAATCGGCGATAAACACAATTCTCCAGTGCTATGGCAAAAATACGCCAGCACAAACCACAGGGTTGCCACCTTGCCCAAGTCATTAGGAAATTGTGCGCCCAGCACCAGCGCACCAAAACCCAAGCCCGCAAAAATAGTCCCTATCGCAAATTTTACCGGCGTAGAGGGATTAAGGCCGCGCGCCGCCAACCAAGGCCAGAGCAGTGCAAAGGGAACGGCTAACAACATAATAAAGGCAGGATTAAGTGCAGCAAATTGGCTGGCGCCGATGGTTACGCCAAATACATCGCGATCCAATACGCGGTCTGCAAAGAGTGTCATTGACGCAGCGGATTGTTCGAACAGCGACCAAAAAACAATTGTGGATACAATTAATATCATCAACACCAGGGTGCGGGTAAATTCCACACTGCGATGACGGGCGAAGCCATAAAAAATAAATCCCAGCAATGAAAGCAATGCGGCGTACAACCAATATTCCGTTGCATTATCGGAAACATTAAACACTTGGTTTTGAGTCAACACACTGCCGATTCCGACAACAATAACTAGCGCGGTCAGCGTGAATACGGATTTTTTAGATTGCCAGGGATTGGAGTGAAGCATGGCGTAGGCGAGTATTCCGACAACACCTAACAGCAAGAAAATATTTTGCGTGATATGCACAACCGGTTCACTTTGTACCAACCACCAGATCAATGGCAATGCCGCAATGCTGGCGATATAAATCCACCACTCTTGCTTAATACCCGCAAGTTTTGTGGCCAGCCATTCTGGATTAGGTGATTCCGCATAACCTTTTAAATAACGTTGACCGAATAAAAAAGTGATCAATCCAAGAATCATACCTACACCGGCCAAACCAAATCCGTACTTCCAGCCATAGGTTTCGCCTAGCCATCCGCACACTAATGTCGCCACCAAGGCGCCAACATTAATACCCATATAAAACAGGGTAAAACCGGAATCGCGACGCGGATCATTTTCGGGGTAAAGTTGACCGACGATGACCGAAATATTGGGCTTTAAAAAACCAACGCCGATAACGATAAATGCAATCGCCGTATAAAACACGTTGAGCGCGGCGGTATCCTGCTTGGTAATTTCAGTGGCGAGCACAGTTCCCGCCGCTAACACCTCACCCGTTGCCAAGGTTAACGATTCAGCCAACACAGTGCCCGCTGCGTAATACACCGCTTGCTGACCTTCGAATGCCATTAAAAAATGGCCGATGGCCAACAAAATTCCGCCGAATAAAACGGCGCGGCGCGAACCCAGATAACGATCCGCGATCAGCCCACCGATTACCGGCAAGGCATAAACCAATCCGGCGTAGGCACCGAGAATATCCAGACCCTGGTTATCGGAAAACAAATGGTATTTTGTTAGATATAACAGCAAGATAAATTTCATGCCGTAAAACGAAAATCGCTCCCACATTTCAGTGGCAAAGCAGACATACAGGCCCTTGGGATGGCCGAGAAAATCACCGCTAGTACTGTTCATATAGGCAACTTTGTTATCAATTTTACGAAAGACGATTGACCCGCTGTTTTACAACCTATCACGATCACCCAACGCCCGATAGACTTTATTCAAGTTTCATCAACTCTGCACTAATACGTTAAAGGGCACCTCCGAAAATAAGATTTAAAAATTCATAAATCCTATCTGGTAGAGACAATGATTAAAAAACGTGACTATTTTTCAAAAACATGGCAAAAATACGAGATTATGGCCGCTCACTGTTCCTATTTTTATTTTTTATACAAAGCTCCCCCGTATGAGTAACAAAAGCGCATGTGTTATACACCAAATTCGTTAACGCGATTTTAGTGGTCACTCTGGCTATGCCAATCACACGCAAAAAACCATTCATGGAGTTGGTTTGATAGCCAAAAACATGCTCCACACGGGCGCAGATTTTTGATTTCTTCTTGCTCCTGGCAATCGGTTCTTCGGTGAGCGCCGCTGAGCAACCCCTTCTAGCCCAGCTATTGGTTAACGCGATTAAACAAGTTGCTGAGTTGGCTTTGCTTCGTTAATAATTCGCGAAAATCCTAGGGGGGGGAGTATTGGCATCCGGTGTAGCATCCTCAGGATTCAGGCCAACAAAGCGCATGAATGTCGGTCTCGTCGTCACTGAGATTGTAGAGCTGCTGCAACACCAGAAATTTTAACATCACCAGAGCACCGTAGGGCTTTTTACCTGCATTGCTATTTCGCGCTGAATTGCGGCGCGCTGTTTCTAGCGTGGATCGGAATATATCTCAATCTACCAATTGTCTGAACTTTAACAGATTGTCTTTCTCGTCGAGTTTTTCATATGTTTCTCATTGTCGAAAAAGCTTGGTTGTGTCATTTGGTATGAGCTCCTATGGGGGCAAATTATTTTAACAATTTTTTGTATTTCTGAATGTGCCCTAGAGTGAGCAGATACCATGACATAACAAGCGCAAGCTTCGATACTGACTTGGCAAATGAGCACGAGAGATTAACGGTGACGGGAAAAAAGTTGACGATTATGATTCATGGCGGAGTAATTTTTCACACAGACTAAAATATTTTTCACACAAATCGTTTGCCCGGCAAGATTGATTGTAGATAAACCGCTCGCGGCCTGCTATACAAACAAATCTCTCCATTCTGTTCACTGCGTTTTTTATAAAGCTTCTAGCATAAAATAGAAAGCTCTACACTAGTAGAAAAGTTAGGCAATGAATAGAACCCGGTTAAATAGTCGCTTACGTTCGTAGTGGGGAGCTAAATCAGCCTTCTACGAAGGCTGATTTACAACACTCCTACAGGGTGAAAAAATCAAGTTCTATGAACGTAGATTTCTATTTAGGATAGTGATTTACGCCGAAAATAAAGCGATGCCAATTGTGCGCACTATCGAGGCTGACATGTAGGACAGGGTCGCACAGGAGTCCCAGGAACAATATAAGTGCCTATTACCGCTTTGGCGGTACTAAAAGTACCATCAAAAAGTGATGCGCGAATCTTATATTCTCCCGGTTGCAAATTTGGTAGCGATTCCGTAACAACTGCACTATATGAATATGCTGGGCGTTTTGACGTTACAATATTTCCGTAGAGATCATTTATAAATTCTAAAACTATAGTAGCTGAAGTTCGGTCTCTAGCAGCTTTTGAGTATAAGCCATCATACGAGTATGAAATTGTTACTGT
>Ga0247803_1000081_pt1 | contig 57729 bp, 51 predicted proteins | sample UWRJL014104B1_FD_180928 | JGI IMG/M metagenome (GOLD analysis project Ga0247803, IMG submission 180928) | Plant litter microbial communities from Arlington Agricultural Research Station in Wisconsin, United States - UWRJ-L014-104B-1 | ecosystem: Environmental > Terrestrial > Plant litter >... | reverse complement strand
GTCTTCACCTCGCGTGATTTCGACGAGGTGCACGAGAAGATCCGCCAGGCGCCCATCACCAGCAAGGAGGGACGCGACTTCTTCCGCGTCTTCCTGTCCGGCGCCAGCGCCGAAACTCCCGACAAGCAGAACCGGGTGACCATCCCCGCCAACCTCAGGGCCTATGCGGGCCTGGGCCGCGACCTCACGGTCATCGGCGTGGGCAACCGCGTGGAGATCTGGGACACCGAGGTCTGGGACGCCTACCTCATCGAGCAGGAAGCCTCGTTCGCCAACATCACGGAGGAGGTGATTCCGGGACTCTTCTAGCTCCTGGTGCCCGACTCCCAGCCGTTGCCCTCCTGACACACTTCCCCGGTGCCAGGCGGAACGGATGGGGATCGGGCCCCAGGATCCAGCCCCGGTAGCTATGAACAACAACGCAGACAACAACACGAACACCAACACGAACAACGAGATGAACAGCGACAACACCCCCGAAGGTTCGGCCGACAAGCCGCAGCTGAACGAGATCCACGTCCCGGTGCTGCTCGAGCGCAGCATCGAGCTCCTCGGCCCGGTGCTGGAAGCGCCCGGCGCGGTCCTCGTCGACGCCACGCTCGGCATGGGCGGCCACGCCGAAGCGATGCTCACCCGGTTCCCGGGGCTGACGCTGGTGGGCCTGGACCGGGACCTCGACGCCCTCGCCGTCGCCGAGGAGCGCCTCAAGCCGTTCCAGGGCCGCATCCACCTCGTGCACACCGTCTACGACGGCATCCTCGACGCCCTCGCCGGCCTCGGCATCAGCGAGGTGCAGGGCATCCTCTTCGACCTGGGCGTCTCCAGCATGCAGCTCGACCAGGTCGAACGCGGCTTCTCCTACTCCAAGGACGCGCCGCTGGACATGCGCATGGACAGCACGTCGCCGCTCACCGCCGAGCGGATCCTCGCCGACTACAGCGAGGCCGAGCTCCGCCGCATCTTCCAGGAGTACGGCGAAGAGAAGCTCGCCGGCCGCTACGCCAAGGCGATCGTGGAAGCGCGGGCGACGACCCCCTTCGTGCGCTCCGCCCAGCTTGTCGAGGTCATCACCAAGGTCACCCCGGTCGCGGTTCAGCGCATGGGCCACCCCGCCAAGCGGGTCTTCCAGGCGCTCCGCATCGAGGTCAACCAGGAGCTGGCCGTCCTCGAACGTGCCATCCCCGCCGCGATGGAGGCCGTCGCCGTCGGCGGCCGGATCGTCACGATGGCCTACCAGTCGCTCGAAGACCGCATCGTCAAGCGGATGTTCGCCGCCGCGTCGACGTCGAGCGCCCCCGCGGGCCTGCCCGTTGAGCTCCCGGAACACAAACCGTTGTTCACCCTGCTGATCCGGGGCGCCGAACTGGCGTCCGAGGACGAAAAAGCCATCAACCCCCGTGCAACATCGGTTCGCCTGCGTGCCGCCGAACGACTGAGGAGAGCCGAATGAGCGACAACCTGGCCCGGGTGCTGACCACAGACGCACTCCGCCCCGAATTCACCGGGCGCCCCGAGTTCACCGAGCGCCCCGGCGCCGACGAACGCCGTCACATCGAGATCGTCAGCCCGAGCACGCACAAGCGTCCCCGCGTCGTCTACGCGTTCTCGGCCGTCGCCTGTGTCGGCGCCATCGTCGTCGCCCAGCTGCTGCTGAGCGTGGGGATCTCCCAGGGCGCCTACGAGATCTCGGCCCTCCGCGCCAGCCAGGTCGAACTCGGCCGCACCGCCGACAGCGTGAGCGAAGACCTGATCCGGGTGTCCTCTCCGCAGAGCCTCGCCGCCAACGCCGAAGCACTCGGTATGGTCAGCAACTCCACGCCGGCGTTTCTCTATCTTTCCGACGGCTCCGTTCGCGGCGCACCCACATCGGCCAGCGGTGATCAGGCCGGTGCCGCCGGCCTGGTGCCGAACTCCCTGCTCACCGGGGTGCCACTGGTCACCCAGGTGACCACCGGCGGCCAGGGCGCCAGCGTCGCCTCCGGCGCGCCTGCCGCCGGAACCGCCCCAGTGGCAGTTACGGTAGCCGACGGCCTGCCGTCGCCGACCACTCGATAGACGCCGGTACAGTCCGATACAGGAGGACCACCACGTGGCGAGAACCAACATGTCCAGCAAGCGCAGGGTCGCGGCCACAGTCGTCGTGCTCGTCGCCATCATCGGCCTGTTCGTGGTGCGCCTCGTCGACATCCAGGTGGTGCGGGCAGACACCCTCAGCGCCGACTCACTCGGCAACCGGTCGGTCGAACGCACCGTCTACGGCTCCCGCGGCGAGATCCTCGACGCCAACGGCGTCGTGCTCGCCGGAACCGTGATGCGCTACGACGTTGCTCTCTCGCCCAAGAACGCCTCGCCGTTCACCCGCACCGTCGACGGGGTCGAGACGTCCATTCCCCTGAGCCAGTCCGTCGCGGAGATCGGCGCTGTCGTCGGCCTGTCCGCCGACCAGGTGCAGGCGCTCATCACCGACTCCCTCGCCGACAACCCCAAGTCCGACTACGCGCTGGTGGCCAAGAAGGTCGGTGTTGACGCATTCAGGGCGCTCTACGCGCTCGAGATCCCGTGGCTGACCTTCACGCAGAACCCGGGCCGGGTGTACCCCAACGGCGCCGTCGCGGGCAATATCGTCGGCTTCGTCTCGTCGGAGGGCGAGGCGCAGGCCGGGCTGGAAGCCGGTGAGGATTCCTGCCTCGCCAGCAACAACGGCACCGAGACCTACGAGCGCGGCGCCGACGGCGTGCGGCTGCCGGAAAGCACCGTGACCACGGAGCCCGCCGTCGACGGCAGCGACGTGATCACCACCATCGATTCGGACCTGCAGTTCTTCGTGCAGCAGGTGCTCGCCGAGCAGGCCCAGAAGACCGGGGCAGCCTGGGGCAACGTCATCGTGCAGGAGGTCAAGACCGGCAAGCTCGTCGCCGTGGCCGACTATCCCAGCGTCGACCCGAACGACGTCAGCGCCACGACCAATCCCGACGATCGCGGCTCACGCGCCTTCACCGCCTCCTACGAGCCTGGCTCCACCTTCAAGGCCCTCACCGCCGCCTCCGTGCTCGATGCGGGCCTGGCGACACCGGATTCCCAGGTCGTGGCCCCGTACCGCTACCTGCCGGAGAACGGCGCCAACATCAACGACAGCTCGGTACACGGCGACCTGCGCCTGACGCTCACCGGGGTACTGATCGAATCGTCCAACACCGGCATGTCGCTGTTCGGCGAACGTCTGACCGACCAGCAGCGGTACGACTACATGACCAAGTTCGGCGTCGGCACCGAAACCGAGAGCGGCTTCCCCGGCGAAGACCCCGGTATCCTGCACCCGGCAGAGGACTGGGACAACCAGACCGAATACGCCACCATGTTCGGTCAGGGCCTGACCACCACGGCCCTGCAGGTGTCCAGCATCTACCAGACCATCGCCAACGGCGGTGTGCGGATGCCCGTGCAGCTGGTGTCCGGCTGCCGCGCCGCAGACGGCACCCTCACCGAGGTTCCCGCGGCAGAGGGCACCCAGGTCGTGTCGGCCTCCGCGGCCCGCGACACGGCGGACATGCTCGAAATGGTCTACCAGCAGGGCTGGCTGGCCGACACCTGGAACATTCCGGGCTACCGCGCGGCCGCCAAGACCGGCACGGCGCAGATGCCTGACGGCAACGGCGGGTACTCCAAGGGCTACCTGGTGTCGGTGTCCGGGTTCGCCCCGGCCGACGATCCGCAGTACGTCGTTTCGGTGAGTCTGGCCGATCCTGTTAACATGAATTCGTCAGCAGCGTCCGCTCCGATCTTCCAAGAGGTCATGAGTCAGGTGCTGAAAAAGTACCGGGCAGTTCCCTCGGGCGCCACCGCGCCTGATCTCTCCGGTACCTGGTAAGAAAGTGAGCCTCGTGACCGATTTGGCACCCTCGGCTCTCCGTCCTCAGCATCCGGTCCCGCGATCGTTGTCCGGACTGGTCGATGAATTTGAGCTTGATACCCGCGGAGACACCGCGACCCGTGAACTGACCGGCGTGAGCCTCAGCTCCCGCACCGTGCAGCCCGGCGACCTGTTCGTCGGGGTGCCCGGCCGGATGAGCCACGGGGCGGCCTACGCCCAGGCGGCCCGCGAAGCCGGCGCCGTCGCTGTGCTGACCGACGAGGCCGGCGCGCTGCTGGCCGCGGACTGCGGTCTGCCGATCCTGGTCACCGCCGACGTGCGCAGAGCGCTCGGCACCGTCGCCGCCTGGATCCACCGCACCGCAGAGAACCCCGCGGACCTCTTCGCCGTGACCGGCACCAACGGCAAGACCAGCGTCGTCTACCTGCTGTTCGCCATCCTCAGCCAGCTCGGCGTCGTCGCCGGGCTCACCTCGACGGCCGAACGCCGGATCGGCGACATCGCCGTGACGAGTTCCCTGACCACCCCGGAGGCCAGCGAACTGCACGCCCTCCTGGCCCGGATGCGAGAAGCCGAGGTGCGCGCCGTCGGCATCGAGGTGTCAGCCCAGGCGATCAGCCGGCACCGGGTCGACGGCCTGGTCTTCGACATCGCCGGCTTCACGAACCTCTCCCACGACCACCTCGACGACTACGCCTCGATGGAGGAGTACTTCCAGTCCAAGCTGGAGCTCTTCCAGCCCGACCGCTCCCGCCGCGGCGTGGTCACCGTCGACTCGGCGTGGGGCCGCCGCATCGCCGCGGAGTGCCGCATCCCGGTCACCACCCTCGCCAACCACCCGCAAGCCGGGCCTGCCGACGCCGGGCAGCCGGCGGTCGACGCCGACTGGCACATGCGCGTCGTACAGACCGGGGCAAGGTTCACCGAGTTCACCCTCGAAGGACCCGACGGCCGCACCCTGCAGACCCGGGTGCCGCTGCTGGGCTGGTTCATGGCCGCCAACGCGGCGCTGGCCATCGTCATGCTGGTCGAGAGCGGCTTCGACCTCGAGGCCATCGATCACGCCCTCACCCGGGACGGCGGCATCCTGGCCTACATCCCCGGACGTGCCGAACTGATCTCCGGCGACCGCGGCCCCCTCGTCTACATCGACTACGGCCACAGCCCGGACGCGTTCCTCAACACCCTCGGCGCGATCCGCGCCTCCACCACCGGCCGCATCATCATGGTGTTCGGCGCCGACGGCGACCGCGACAAGACCAAACGTGCCGACATGGGCGCCATCGCCGCTCGCGGCGCGGACGCCGTCGTGATCACCGACTTCCATCCGCGTTTCGAAGACCCGGCCAGCATCCGGGCCACCCTGCTCGCCGCGGCACGGGCGGCGGTTCCCGATGGGGAACTCCACGAGGTCCCCGACCCGGCCACGGCGTTCCGCCTGGCGCTATCGTTGGCCGCGGAGGGCGACGTTGTGCTCTACGCAGGGCCCGGCCACGAGAACTACCAGGAGGTAGCCGGAGTGAAACTCCCGTATTCAGCCAGGGATGACGCCCGTACCGCACTGCGGGAAGCCGGGTGGCTGTAGATGATCGCCCTGAGCCTGGCGGAAATCGCCGCAGCCACGAACGGCACCCTGCACCTGTACACCGGGCACCTCGCCGACCCGGCTGCCCCTGACGCCCTGACCACCGAGTCACTCGTGGGCGGAGCCGTGCACACGGACTCCCGCGAGGTCGCCGCCGGCGACATCTTCGTCGCCAAGCCGGGGGAGGAGACCGACGGTCACCTCTTCGCGCCGGCCGCCGTCGCAAGCGGCGCCGCCGTGATCATCGTCGAGCGGGTGCTCGACCTGCCCGTCGCCCAGGTGCTGGTCCCCGACGCCGTCGTCGCCCTCGGCGACCTCGCCACCGCGGTGATCGCCCGGGTCCGCGCCGCCGGCCCGCTCAAGGTCATCGGCATCACCGGATCCAACGGTAAGACCACCACCAAGAACCTCCTGCGCGCCATCCTCGAACGTGTCGGCCCCACCGTCGCCGCGCGCGCCTCGTTCAACAACGAGGTCGGCGCCCCGCTGACCATGCTCGAAGTCACGGGTGAGACCCAGTTCCTCGTTGCCGAGATGGGCGCGAGCGCCGAGGGTGAAATCCAGCGCCTGGTCCGGATGGCCCGGCCGGACATCGGCATCGTGCTCAAGGTGGGCCTGGCCCACGCCGGCGGTTTCGGCGGCATCGAAGCCACCGTGCGCACCAAGTCAGAGATGGTCACCGACCTCGGGCCCGACGACATCGCCATCCTGAACATGGACGACGACAGGGTGGCCGGCATGGCCGCCGTCACCGCCGCCCGCGTGGTGTGGTTCGGTGAGAGCGACGGCGCCACCGTGCGCGCCTCCGCGATCCACGGCAGCCGCACCGGCACCAGCTTCACCCTGCACCTTCCCGACGGCGCCAGCCGGCCGGTGTCGTTCAGGGTCCTCGGCGAGCACCACGTGATGAACGCCCTGGCCGCCGCCGCTGCCGCCGACGCCCTCGGTGTGCCCATCGACGACATCGTCAGCGCCCTCGAATCCGTCAGCGTCGCCGAACGCTGGCGCATGGAGGTCCTCGGCGGTCGGGACGACGTCACCGTCATCAACGACGCCTACAACGCCAGCCCCGATTCGATGACGGCAGCGCTGAAGACCCTGGCCCAGATCCGCAAGCCCTCCGGGCGCAGCATCGCTGTGCTCGGCGAGATGAGCGAACTGGGCGAGCTCTCCGGCGAGGAACACGACCGGATCGGGCTCCTCGCGGTGCGCCTGAACATCTCCCAACTCATCGTGGTCGGCAAAGCCGCACGTCGTATGCACATCAGCACCATCAACGAGGGCTCCTGGGACGGGGAATCGGCCTACGTTGAGACCTCGGACGAAGCCTTCGACCTGTTGCGCGACACCATCAAGCCTGGCGACACCGTGCTCGTCAAATCATCAAATTCAGCCGGACTCCGATTCCTCGGCGACCGACTGGGAAAGTTGTACTCGTGATTGCCCTCCTGCTGGCCGGAGCGATGTCCCTCGTCTTCACCTTGACGCTGACCCCGCTGTTCATCCGGCTGTTCCACAAGCTGGGCTGGGGCCAGTTCATCCGCGACGACGGACCCAAGAGCCACCACGCCAAGCGAGGCACCGCCACCATGGGCGGCATCATCATCATCGTCGGCGTGCTGATCAGCTACTTCCTGGCGATGTGGCTGCAACAGCGCCCGTTGACGGCGTCGCCCCTGCTGGTTCTGTTCATGATGGTGGGCCTGGGCCTGGTCGGGTTCCTCGACGACTTCCTCAAGACCCGCAACCAGCGCAGCCTCGGCCTCGGCGGCTGGCAGAAGATCGCCGGACAGGTCGTCGTGGCCGGCGCCTTCGGCTGGATGGCGCTGCAGTTCCCCGACAAGTACGGCCAGACACCGGCGTCGACGCACATCTCGTTCATCCGGGACCTGCCGCTGGACTTCATGAAGCTCGGCACGTTCATCGGAATCGCCGCGTTCATCATCTGGATCTGCCTGATCGTGGCCGCCGCTTCCAACGGGGTCAACGTCACCGACGGCCTCGACGGCCTCGCCACCGGCTCGCTGGTCTTCGCGATCGGCTCGTACATCATCATCGGGTTCTGGCAGTCCAACCAGTCCTGCAACCCAGGCGGATCCGATATCGCCGACATGTACAAGTGTTACGCCGGGCCGGAAGCGTTCGACCTGGCCATCGTGGCCGCGGCGATCGTCGGCGGCCTGATCGGCTTCCTCTGGTGGAACACCTCACCGGCGAAGATCTTCCTCGGCGACACCGGCTCGCTCGGCCTGGGCGGCGCGCTGGCCGCGCTGGCTATCCTCAGCCGCACCGAACTGCTGCTGGTCCTCATCGGCGGCCTCTTCGTGATCGAGGCCGGTTCGGTCATCGTGCAGCGCGCGTACTTCAAGGTCACCCGCGGCAAGCGGATCTTCCTGATGAGCCCGATCCATCACCACTTCGAACTCAAGGGCTGGGCAGAGGTCACCGTCGTGGTGCGATTCTGGATCATCGGCGGCCTGCTCGTGGCCGCCGGCGTCGGAACGTTCTACCTCGAGTGGCTGGCCCGCTGATGGGCGCGCACTCCTTCGATCCACCACGCCCGACCCCCGACCGGCAGGGCAGGCTCGACAGCCTGACCAGCTGGCACTCGGACTGGACCGGCCTGCGAGTGGCCGTTCTCGGCCTGGGCATGACGGGGTTCGCCGCGGCGGACACCCTGTCCGAACTCGGCGCCGACGTCCTCGTCGTGGCCGGACGGGCCCCGGACGACCGTGCCCCCGACGAGCGTGCCCGCCTGCTCGAGGTGCTCGGTGTGCCCCTGGTCACCGCCGACCTCGACGTGGCGCCGGAGGCCCTGGTCGCCCATGAGGCCGAGTTGATCATCGTCTCCCCGGGATTCCACCCTGACCACCCGCTGCTCCAGTGGGCTGCCACCCAGGGCATCCCGGTGTGGGGCGACATCGAACTGGCCTGGCGGTTGCGCGACAAGGTCGGCCCCGCCGCCCCCTGGATCCTGGTGACGGGCACCAACGGCAAAACCACCACGGTGCAGCTCGCCGCAACGATGCTCGCCGCCGGCGGACACCGGGTCGCCCCCTGCGGCAACATCGGCGTCCCCGTGCTCGACGCGATCCGCGACCCGCAGGGCTGGGACGTCCTCGTCGTCGAACTCTCCAGCTACCAGCTGCACCACCTGCCCCTGACCGGACCCGGCGCCCTCGTGCCCCTTTCCAGCGTCTGCCTCAACATCGCCGACGACCACATCGACTGGCACGGCTCCGCGCTCGCGTACCGCGACGCGAAGGCCAAGGTCTACGCGAACACCACCGTCGCCTGCGTCTACAACAAGGCCGACCTCGCCACGATGCGCATGGTCGAAGACGCCGACGTCAGCGACGGCGCCAGGGCCATCGGCTTCGGCCTGGGCGTGCCTGGACCCAGCGACCTGGGCATCGTCGACGGGATCCTCTGCGACCGGGCGTTCCTCGAGGACCGCTTCGACAGCGCCATCGAACTCACCACCGTCGCCGATCTTGTCGCCGTCGGCCTGGGCGCCCCGCACGTCGTCGCCAACATCCTCGCCGCTGCGGCCCTGGCCAGGTCCTTCGATGTGCCGCCGGAAGCCATCCGCGCGGCCCTGGCCACCTTCACGCTCGACGCCCACCGCATCGAGGTCATCGCGATCCGGGACGGCATCAGCTGGATCGACGATTCCAAGGCCACCAACCCGCACGCGGCCGACGCGTCGCTCGCGGCGTTCGACTCCGTGGTGTGGCTGGTGGGCGGCCTGCTGAAGGGCGTCGACATCGGCGACCTCGTCGCCCGGCACGCCGGCCGGCTGCGCGGCGCTGTGGTGATCGGGGTCGAACGGGCGGAAGTGCTGGCCGCATTCCGGCGACACGCCCCCGCCCTGCGCGTGTTCGAGATCGACTCGGATGACACTGGAAAGGTCATGCCGTCCGCTGTCGATATGGCCGCATCCCTGGCCGAGGCCGGGGACGTGGTCCTGCTGGCACCGGCGGCGGCATCCATGGACCAGTTCGCGAGCTATGCGGAACGCGGGGCGAAGTTCGCCCAGGCCGTACACGATTATTTGGGAGGTGGGTCGCATGAAGATCCGTCCTCGTACCCGGGTGCCTGAGCAGGACGCGAACCGGAGTTCCCGCCACGACGGCAGCATCCTGACCCGGATCAACCTCGGCCGGGTGTTCCGGGCCGAATCGACGAACTACCTGCTCCTCCTGGGCACCACCCTGTTCCTGGTGCTGTTCGGTCTAGTCATGGTGCTGTCGTCGTCGTCGGTGGACTCCTACCTGGAGGACGCCGGTTTCTACGGCGGCCTGTTCCGGCAGGGCATCTTCGCGGTACTCGGCATCCCGCTGATGCTGGTGATCAGCCGGCTGCCCGTGACCTTCTGGAAACGCATCGCCTGGCCGGCCCTGGCGGTGTCCTGCTTCTTCCAGTGCCTGGTGGTCTTCACCCCGCTGGGCGTCACCGTCGCCGGGAACACCAACTGGCTCTCCATCGGCGGGGTGCAGTTCCAGCCCTCCGAAGCCATCAAGGTGGCCCTGGTGATCTGGCTCGGCGTGATCCTCGCGCAGAAGAAAGACAAGCTCGACGACTGGCGCCACGTGTACATCCCGGTGTTCGGCGTCGGCGGCGGCTCGGTCATGCTCGTGATGATCGGCGGTGACCTCGGAACCGTGATCATCATGGCCGGCATCCTGTTCGGCGCGCTGTTCTTCGCCGGTGTGCGGCTGCGGATGCTCGCCCTGCCGCTGGGCATCGGCATCGTCGCCGGCGGCCTGCTCGCGATCAGCAGCGAGAACCGGATGACCCGCATCCTGAGCTTCGCCGTCGACGGCTGCGACGAGCTGAACGGCACCATCTCGGCCGCCTGCTGGCAGCCCCTGCACGGTACCTGGGCGTTGGCCAACGGGGGAGTGTTCGGCGTGGGCCTGGGCAACTCCAAGGCCAAGTGGTCCTGGCTGCCCGCCGCGGACAACGACTACATCTTCGCCATCATCGGTGAAGAACTCGGCCTGATCGGCGCCATCGTCGTGCTGCTGATGTTCGTCCTGCTGGCCTTCGCCTTCATCCGCATCCTGCGCGGCACCGCCAACATGCAGATCAAGGTGACCACCTCTGCCGTCATGGTCTGGATCATCGGCCAGGCCATGGTGAACATCGGCGTGGTGCTCGGCGTGCTCCCGGTGCTCGGCGTGCCGCTCCCGTTGATCTCCGCCGGTGGCACCGCCCTGCTCACCACCCTCGCCGCGATCGGCGTAGTGCTGTCCTTCGCCCGGAGCGACCACAACCTGGACGAGGAGTCCAAGACCCGCGCCGCCGCACCCGCTCGTCCGGCTCCGGCCGTCCCCACGCGCCCGGCTCCGGTGCCGTCCGCACCGAAACGAGGAACCACCCGATGACCACGTACCTGCTCGCCGGGGGCGGCACCGCCGGCCACGTCAATCCACTGCTCGCTGTCGCCGACGCGCTCCGACTGCGCGACCCCGACGCCACGGTGCTGGTCCTCGGCACCGCGGAAGGACTCGAGTCCAGACTGGTTCCCGAACGCGGCTATGAACTGCTGATCGTTCCCCGGCTGCCCTTCCCGCGCCGGCCGAACCGGGCTGCGCTCGGGTTCCTGCCGAAGTTCAATCGGGCGATCAACGACGTCGCCGGCATCCTGCGCCAACGCCGGGTCGACGTCGTCGTCGGCTTCGGCGGCTACGTCGCCACCCCGGCCTACCTGGCCGCGCGCCGCGCCGGCGTGCCGATCGCCATCCACGAAGCCAACGCCAAGCCCGGGCTGGCCAACCGGGTCGGCGCCGCGCTGACCCGATCGGTCGGGGTGGCATTCGCAGGCACCCGCCTGCGTCACGCCCGGGTGGTCGGCATGCCGCTCCGCCAGGAGATCGAAACGCTCGACCGGGCCGGCTCCCGGTCGGCCGGGCTGGAATTCTTCGGCCTGACGGCCGAGCGGCCTACCCTGCTCGTCACCGGCGGCTCCCTCGGCGCGCGGCGCATCAACCGCACCGTTGTGGACTCCGCCACGGCTCTCACCGCGGCCGGCTGGCAGGTGCTCCACATCACCGGCAACGCCGCGGAGGTCGAGGACCCCCAGCTGCCCGGCTACCGGATGATCGCGTACTGCGACCGGATGGACCTGGCGCTCTCCGTCGCCGACTTCGCCGTCTCCCGAGCCGGAGCCGCCACGGTCAGCGAACTGAGCGCCCTCGGGATCCCCGCCGTGTACGTGCCGTACCCGGTCGGCAACGGTGAGCAGCGGTTCAACGCCGCCGACGTCGTGGCTGCCGGCGGCGGCATCCTCGTCGACGACGCCGACTTCCTGCCCGGCTGGATCCGCGCTCAGCTCCTGCCGGTCCTGGCCGAACCCCGGCGTATTCACGACATGAGCGCCGCCGCCCTCTCCGCGGGGGTGCTGGACGGCACCGCGCGCACACTCGAGCTCGTCGATGAGGCGTCCGGTTCGACCCCGGGTGCGGCCTCGGGTGCGACGGCACCGCACTCCGCGTAACGTTGAAGCCAGACCCGCACCACCCGCACTACCCGCAGTAACCGCTCTACCCGCGCACCGCCAGCCAGAAAGACGTTCACGTGATCAAGCCTGACCTGACCCTGATAGTTCCCGAAGACCTCGGCACTGTGCACTTCGTGGGCATCGGCGGCTCGGGGATGAGCGGTATCGCCCGTCTGTTCCTCGCCGCCGGCCACACGGTGACCGGCTCCGACTCACGCGACTCCGACAATGTGCAGGCCCTGCGCGCCCTAGGCGCGACCATCGCCATCGGCCACGACGCCGCCAACGTCGGCGACGCCGACAGCCTCGTCGTCACCGGTGCCCTCTGGCAGGACAACCCCGAGTACGTCCTCGCCACCGAACGCGGCCTCCCGGTGCTGCACAGGTCCCAGGCCCTCGCCTGGCTGATCCGCTCGCACCGGCTCGTGTCCGTCGCCGGCGCCCACGGCAAGACCACCTCCACCGGCATGATCGTCACCGGCCTCCTCGGCCTCGGCCAGGACCCCAGCTTCGTCAACGGCGGCGTGATCGAATCCCTCGGCGTCAGCGCCGGCAGCGGAGCCGACGACCTCTTCGTGGTCGAGGCCGACGAATCCGACGGCTCCTTCCTGCTCTACAACACCGGTGTCGCCCTGATCACCAACGTCGACCCTGACCACCTCGACCACTACGGCTCGCTCGAGGCCTTCGAGGCGGCCTTCGTCGAGTTCGCCCAGAACGCCGACGAGTTCGTTGTGGTCTCCTCCGACGACGCCGGTGCGGTGCACGTCACCGAACGGCTCACCGACAAGCGCATCATCACCTTCGGCGAGGCCGAGGACGCCACGGCGCGGGTGCACTCCATCGGCACCGAGGGCCCCGTGAGCTTCACCGTGAACTGGGACGGCGTCGACTACTCCGCCACCCTGCGCATCCCCGGCCGGCACAACGCGATCAATGCCGCCGGCGCCTTCGCCGTTCTCGCGGGCCTCGGCTTCGACCCGGCCGCCTCGCTCGAGGCGATCTCGGCATTCGGCGGCACCGAGCGCCGGTTCGAACTGCACGGCACCGTGCGCGGCGTGAGCGTCTACGACGACTACGCCCACCACCCCACTGAGGTAGCGGCCGCGCTGTCCGCCGCGCGCACCGTGGTGGGCTCCGGCCGGATCATCGCCGTGCACCAGCCGCACCTGTACAGCCGCACCCGGCTGTTCGCCCAGGAATTCGCCGACACGCTGGAGAAGTACGCCGACGAGACCATCGTGCTCGCGGTCTACGGCGCCCGCGAGGACCCCGAGCCCGGTGTGACCGGCGCCCTGGTCTCCGAGCGCTTCCAGGATCCGGCACACGTTGCCTACATTCCCGAATGGCAGGATGCCGCTGACTACCTCGGCAGCATCGCCAAGGACGGCGACTTCGTCGTGACCCTCGGCTGCGGAGACGTCTACCGCATCGTGCCGCAGCTGCTCGAGTCTCTCGCCGAGGAGTCGTCGGCGGGGGCGCGCGGATGAGGCACCTCCCGGGCGCTCGGGCATGAAGCGTCCCGCAGGGCCCCCGTCGCGCCCGGCGGCCAAGCCCGCCGAACCGACGCCGCCGCCCGGCGCACCGGAGCCGCGCCGGTCACCCGCGCGCGGGGCGAAACGGCCCGCCGCCGGAAGCACTGCCATACGCTCAGCCGGCGGCAAGGCTGCTCCCTCCCGCGCCGAGCCTGAGGCCGTGACCGAGCCGATTTCACTGCCGATCGCCGCCGCCAGCACCGCGACCCCGGCCACCACGGCCGCAGGGGACCGGCCCCAGGCCAGGAAGCCGACGAAACCGACGAAGGCCCAGCAGTCCAAGGAACAGCAGTCCAAGGAGCAGCCCAAGGACCAGCAGCCGGCGAAGGCGGCGGACGCCCCGCTGACCGCGCGTGCCGCCCGCGGCCGGCTGCGCGCCGCGCGCCGCGCCCGCAAGCAGTACGAACGCAGCGAGGTCCGGCGCTTCACGTCCAGGTCCCGGCGCCGCCGCAACCTCTGGATCGCCGCCGCCGGGACCGTGGTCGCCCTGGTCGCCTTCGTCCTGGTCGGCGTCTTCTCCCCGCTGATGGCGCTCCGCACGATCGAGATCACCGGCACCAACCGCATCCCGGCTGCCGATGTGGCCCAGGCCCTCGAGGGCCAACTGGGCACCCCACTGCCGTTGCTCGACCTCGCCGAGGTGAAGGCAGAACTCAGCGAATTCAGCCTGATCCGCAGCTACGTCACCGAAAGCCGGCCCCCGGACACCCTGGTGGTACGCATCGTCGAACGCGAACCCGTCGGCGCGATAACCTCCGCCGCCGGCTTCGACCTCGTCGACGCCGCTGGTGTGGTCATCCAGAGCGGGCCGGACCGTCCGCAGGGCTACCCCCTCATCGACGCAGCCGGCGGCGCCAGCGGCGCGGGCTTCCAGGCCGCCAACGCCGTCGTCCGAGCGTTGCCCGAAGGCATCCGCGGCCAGCTGGACACCGTGACCGCCGCCACCAAGGACGACGTCACGCTCACCCTCGGCGGGGGAGCGCGCGTGGTCTGGGGCAACGCGGAGAGAAGCGAGTACAAGGCCATCGTGCTGGCCGCGCTTCTCGTGAGCCACCCCGTCGGCAGCGTGACCGAATACGACGTGTCATCGCCGGACAGCGCCGTCGTTCGCTGAGATCCGACTGAGTATTTCCGACACGCGGGCGCGCCTCCCCAAGCCGTCCCCGGTGGCACCTAACTTCGAATTTAGGAATTGCATACTCAGCATAACTTTAAGCCTCGACTAGAGGTTTAGGGTTCCACCGGAGGCCGGACGTGTCAACTAATCAGAACTACCTAGCAGTCATCAAGGTTGTTGGAATTGGCGGCGGCGGCGTGAACGCCGTCAACCGCATGATCGAGCTCGGCCTCCGAGGGGTCGAATTCATCGCCATCAATACGGATGCCCAGGCACTCCTGATGAGCGATGCAGACGTCAAGCTCGACGTCGGCCGCGACCTCACCCGAGGTCTCGGCGCCGGAGCGGACCCCGAGGTCGGCCGTCGTGCCGCCGAGGACCACGCCGAGGAAATCGAAGAGGCGCTGGCCGGAGCCGACATGGTCTTCGTCACCGCCGGCGAGGGTGGCGGAACCGGTACCGGTGGCGCGCCCGTCGTGGCCAGGATCGCCAAGTCCATCGGCGCCCTGACCATCGGTGTTGTCACGAAGCCGTTCGGCTTCGAGGGCAAGCGCCGCCAGGCGCAGGCCGAGACCGGCGTCGCCTCGCTCAAGAACGAGGTCGACACCCTCATCGTCGTGCCGAACGACCGCTTGCTGGAGATCAGCGACCGCGGTATCAGCATGCTCGAGGCCTTCGCCACCGCAGACCAGGTGCTCCTGGCCGGTGTGCAGGGCATCACCGACCTGATCACCACCCCCGGCCTGATCAACCTCGACTTCGCCGACGTCAAGTCGGTCATGCAGGGTGCCGGTTCCGCCCTCATGGGCATCGGTTCCTCCCGCGGAGCGGACCGTGCCATCAAGGCCGCCGAACTCGCCGTGGCGTCGCCGCTGCTCGAGGCCTCGATCGACGGCGCCCACGGCGTGCTGCTCTCCATCCAGGGTGGCTCCAACCTCGGCATCTTCGAGATCAACGACGCGGCCCGCCTGGTGCAGGAGGCCGTGCACCCCGAAGCCAACATCATCTTCGGTGCCGTCATCGACGACACCCTCGGCGACGAGGTGCGCGTCACCGTCATCGCGGCTGGTTTCGACGGCGGTGAGCCCGGCGCCAAGGTAGCCGAGGTTCGTCGCTCCGACCTGGTCGCCGCCGGTGTGGCCGCAGGAGTCTCCGGTGGGGCCGCTGGCGCCATCGCCGGGGCCGCAGCAGCATCCGACACCGCCACGACCGCCGAGCCCGCCGGCTCGGTCTGGTCCAGCGACCCCGCGGCGAGCACCCCGGTCGCCGACCCGGCCTTCGAGGACGATTCAGACGACCTGGACATCCCCGATTTCCTGAAGTAATGACCGATCCGGATCTCACCCAACGGCTGGCGGACGTGCGCGGCGGCATCGCCGACGCCGCACGGCTCGCCGGCCGGTCGGCGGATGACATCACCACCGTCGTGGTGACCAAATTCCAGCCGGTCTCGCTGGTGCGCGAGCTCCTCGAGCTCGGCGTGCGCGATTTCGGTGAGAGCCGGCACCAGGAGGCGCAGGCGAAGGCCACCGAACTGGCCGGGTCCGGTATCCGGTGGCATTTTGTCGGCCAGGTGCAGGGCAAGAAAGCCCGGCAGGTTCGTGCGTACTCCTCGGTCATCCACTCGGTGGATCGCGACTCGCTCGTGACCGGCCTGGCCACCCCGGTGGCCGCGCCGGGCCAGAGTGCCGTCGCAGCGGACAACTCAATCGTCGACTGCTTCGTGCAGGTCAACCTCACCGAGGACCCGGCCAGGGGCGGGGTGTCGATTCCGGACCTCGCGCCGCTGGTGGAACGGGTCCTCGCGGCCCCGGGCCTCAGGCTGCTCGGGCTGATGGCCGTCGCGCCCCTGGGCGCCGACCCGAAGCGCTCGTTCGCGCTGGTCAGCGAGCTGGGTTCCCAGATGCGCGGCATCGCCCCCGATGCCCGATACCTGTCGATGGGCATGTCCCAGGACTACGCGGCCGCCATCGCCGAAGGCGCGACACACCTGCGAATTGGCACCGCAATCACCGGGAATCGCCCGGCAGCGGTTAATCTGAAAACGTCGAAATACCAACACGGAGGTCGAGATGTCCAACCCGCTCAAGAAAACCATGGTCTACCTGGGTCTGGCAGACGAAGAGCTGGAATATGAGGCGCCCGCAGCGGCTCCCGTCTCCACTCTCCCCACCCAGTCGGCCCATGCCGCGTCGTCCCACGCCACCCCGGCGAACGGATCGCACACGTCCGGCCGCGCACCGGTCACGCCGTTGCACAAGACCTCCACCCCCAAGAATGTTGTCGTGTCTGAAATGAACGAGATCCTCACCGTCCACCCGCGTCAGTACCGCGACGCCCAGGTGATCGCCGAGTCCTTCCGTGAGGGCATCCCGGTCATCATCAACCTCTCCCAGATGAGCGATGCGGATGCTCGCCGCCTCATCGACTTCGCCAGCGGCCTGTCCCAGGGCCTCTACGGCAAGATCGAGCGCGTGACGGCCAAGGTATTCCTGCTGTCGCCGTCGCACGTCGTGATCTCCGGCGACAACGCCGTAGAGGAGGGGGACGCCGATTCCTCCTTCTTCGCCCAGTCATAACCCGACGTGTCCGTAGTCAACCTGGTCCTCGGGATCGCCTACTACTGCCTGCTTCTCTACTTCTTCGTGATGTGGGGCCGATTCATCGTCGACCTCGTGCGGGGAATCAACAGGTCGTGGCGACCGCACGGGTTTGTCCTGGTGCTCATCGAACTCGTCTACACGCTCACCGACCCGCCGATCAACTTCTTTCGTCGCATCTTCCCGCCGCTCCGCGTCGGCCCGATCGCGTTCGACTTCGGCTGGAGCCTGACGATGCTCTGCTGCATCATCGGGATGTGGATTACGGCGATTCGGTTCTGACTCGCAGCCTCATCAGGGCCTCGGCATGTATTCTTGATCGATGACGGCCAACCGGCCCGGTACAACACCGCGAGCCAGTTGGTCGCAAGCACGTGTTCGCACAATCGTTTATACAACTGTTCGCAATTAAGTTTTGAGGTGGAAAGCCATGGCGCTAACTCCGGAAGATGTAGTCAACAAGAGGTTCCAGTCGACCAAGTTCCGCGAGGGATATGACCAGGACGAGGTTGACGACTTCCTCGACGAGGTCGTTGTCGAGCTGCGACGCCTGACACAGGAGAACGAGGAGCTCAAGGCTCGTCTCTCCGGTGGCGAGGGTGCACCTGCCAGTGCTGCTCCGGTCAGTGCAGCCCCGGCTAAGGCCGCTGAGCCTGTCAACACCCCCGAGCCGGTCGCTGAGCCCGTTGCCGCGGTTGTGCCCGAGCCCGTTGCCGCAGCGCCCGTCGCCGCAGCACCGGCCGCCGAGCCGATCGACGAGACCGCCGGCACGACCAACCTTCTGCAGCTGGCTCGCCGCCTGCACGAGGAGCACGTCAAGGAAGGCGCCGAGAAGCGCGACGCCCTGATCGCTGAGGGCCACGCCACGGCAGCCCGCGTGATCGCGGAGTCCGAAGCCAAGCAGCGCGCTCAGATCAACGTTCTCGACAAGGAGCGTTCGGTCCTCGAGAACAAGATCGAGGAACTGCGCACCTTCGAGCGCGAGTACCGCCAGAAGCTGAAGAGCTACATCGAGGGTCAGCTTCGCGACCTCGACTCCACCTCGCCCGTCGGCGCCGGTGCGGGCAAGGACTCGGGCAACTCGCCGAAGGCGAGCTTCCAGGGCTTTGGCGCGTAACAACCCGACGAAGGTCAGTTACCGCGCACTGCTCGTCCTGGCCCTCGTGGCCGTTGGCGGGTACGCGCTAGATCAGATCAGCAAGGCCCTCGTCGTCTCTTCGATGACCGAGGGTGAGACCGCCCGGGTTCTGGGTGATGTGCTTCAACTGCACTTCATCCGGAACCCCGGGGCGGCATTCTCCTTCGCCACCGGTCTCACCTGGGTGTTCTCACTCATTGCGGCCGGTGTCGTTGTGTTCGTCGTGTGGTTCGCCCCACGCATCCGCTCACGCCTGTGGGCGATCGTCTTCGGTCTCCTGCTCGGCGGTGTGCTGGGCAACCTGACCGACCGACTGTTCCGCGAGCCCAGCTTCGGGCTCGGACACGTCGTCGACTTCATCTACACCCCCTGGATGATGCCGGCGATCTACAACATCGCAGACTCCTGCATCGTGGTGAGCATGGTTCTGTTCATGTTCCTCACCCTGCGCGGCATCGGCCTCGACGGCCGTCGCACCCCGGCACCCGCACAGGATGCCCCCGAGCCCGCCGTCGGCATCGACGCCGTTGACGGCCCGGCTCCTCTCGTCACCCCCAACTGAACGGCATCATGGAAAACCGAGCCCTTCCCCTGCCCGACGGCCTGGACGGTGTCCGCGTCGACGCGGGCATTGCCAAGCTGTTCGGCTTTTCGCGCAGCTTCGCAGCCGAAATCGCCGAGTCCGACGGCGTCACCCAGGACGGTGTCATCGTCGGAAAATCGGACAAGCTGCGGGCAGGAGCCTGGCTCGACGTGAGCTGGGCGCCCAAGCAGGACCTCGTCATCGTGCCCATCGCGGTACCCGACCTCACCATCGTGCACGACGACGACGACATCGTCGTGGTGAACAAGCCCTCCGGAGTCGCCGCGCACCCCAGCGTGGGCTGGACCGGTCCGACCGTGCTCGGCGCCCTCGCCGCCGCCGGCTACCGGATCGCCACCTCCGGGGCCTCAGAGCGTGCCGGCATCGTGCACCGCCTCGACGTGGGCACCAGCGGCCTGATGGTCGTCGCCAAGTCCGAGAACGCCTACACGCACCTCAAGCGGGCCTTCCACGACCGCGAGGTCGACAAGATCTACCACGCCGTCGTACAGGGCCACCCAGACCCCTCCAGCGGCACCATCGACGCACCGATCGGGCGCCACCCGCGTTCGGATTGGAAGTTCGCCGTGATCGCCGGCGGCAAGGACTCCGTCACGCACTACGAAACGCTGGAAGCATTCCCGTCCGCGTCCCTGCTCGAGGTTCACCTCGAAACCGGTCGCACGCACCAGATCCGGGTGCACATGGCCGCCCAGCGGCATCCGTGTGTGGGTGACGCCATGTACGGCGCCGACGCCAAGATCACCGCCAGGCTGGGGCTGACCCGGCAGTGGCTGGTCGCCAAGCAGCTCTCGTTCGAGCACCCGTCCAGCCGCGAGTGGGTCACCTTCAACGCCGAGTACCCGGACGACCTGGCCAACGCTCTGCGCATCCTGCGCGGCGACTAGTATCTTCTTCATTCGTACAACCCCAGAGCAGCTGGAGCAGTAGTGTCGTCGCAGAATGATTCGTTCGTCCACCTTCACGTGCACAGCGAGTACTCCATGCTCGACGGTGCCGCGCGGGTCAAACCCCTGATCGCGGCGGCCGCCGAACAGAGGATGCCGGCGATCGCCGTCACCGACCACGGGAACGTGTTCGGGGCATTCGACTTCTGGAAGACGGCCACCGACGCCGGCATCAAGCCGATCATCGGCACCGAGGCGTACATCACTCCCGGCACCGACCGTCGCGACAAGACCCGGGTCAAGTGGGGCACCAACGCCCAGAACCGCGACGACGTCGGCGGTAGCGGCGCCTACACGCACATGACCCTGCTCTCGGAGAACACCGAGGGCATGCACAACCTGTTCCGGCTCTCCTCCCTCTCCTCCCTCGAGGGCTACTACTTCAAGCCCCGCATGGACCGTGAGCTGCTCAGCACCTACTCCAAGGGCCTGATCGGCACGACCGGATGCGTGGGTGGCGAGGTGCAGACCCGGCTCCGGCTCGGCCAGTACGACGAGGCCAGGCAGGCTGCGGGGGAGCTGCGCGACATCTTCGGCAAGGACAACTTCTTCTGCGAGATCATGGACCACGGCATCGACATCGAGCGCCGCACCATGACCGACCTGCTCAAGCTGGCCAAGGAACTCGACCTGCCGCTGGTGGCCACCAACGACCTGCACTACACCCACGCGCACGATGCGACGGCGCACGCCGCCCTGCTCTGCGTGCAGTCGGCATCCACCCTGGACGACCCGAACCGGTTCAAGTTCGACTCGAACGAGTTCTACCTCAAGACCGCCGCCGAAATGCGGCACCTGTTCCGGGACAACCCGGAGGCCTGCGACAACACGCTGCTCATCGCCGAGCGTTGCGACGTCAAGTTCAACACCCAGGCCAACTACATGCCCCGCTTCCCCACCCCTGACGGGGAAAACGAGGAGAGCTGGTTCATCAAGGAGACCGAGCTCGGCCTCATCCGCCGGTACCCGAACGGCATCACGGCGGCCGTGCGCAAGCAGGCCGACTACGAGGTCGGCGTCATCACCCAGATGGGCTTCCCCGGCTACTTCCTGGTCGTGGCCGACTTCATCAATTGGTCCAAGGAGAACGGCATCCGGGTCGGCCCCGGGCGCGGCTCAGGTGCCGGTTCGATGGTCGCGTACGCGATGGGCATCACCGACCTCGACCCGCTGGTGCACGGCCTGATCTTCGAGCGGTTCCTCAACCCCGACCGTGTCTCCATGCCCGACTTCGACGTCGACTTCGACGATCGTCGCCGCGGCGAGGTCATCCACTACGTCACCGAGAAGTACGGCTCTGAGCGCGTCGCCCAGATCGTCACCTACGGCACCATCAAGGCCAAGCAGGCCCTGAAGGACTCCAGCCGGGTGCTCGGCTTCCCCTTCGGCATGGGCGACAAGCTCACCAAGGCCATGCCGCAGCCCATCATGGGCAAGGACATGCCGCTGACCGGAATGTTCGACAAGGACCACCCGCGCTACCGGGAGGCTGGCGACTTCAGGGCCGTCATCGAAACGGATGCCGAAGCCCGCACGGTCTTCGACACGGCGCTGGGCATCGAGAACCTCAAGCGGCAGTGGGGTGTGCACGCGGCCGGTGTCATCATGTCGTCCGACCCTTTGATCGACATCATCCCGATCATGCGCCGCGAGGCCGACGGTCAGATCGTCACGCAATTCGACTACCCGGCCTGCGAAAGCCTCGGGCTGATCAAGATGGACTTCCTGGGGCTTCGCAACCTCACCATCATCGATGACACGCTTGACAACATCGAGGCCAACCGCGGGCACCGCCCGGTGCTGGAAGACCTCGGTCTGGACGACCCGCTCGCCTACGAACTGCTCGCCCGCGGCGACACCCTCGGGGTGTTCCAGCTGGACGGCGGCCCGATGCGGGCGCTCCTGCGCAGCATGAAGCCGGACAACTTCGAAGACATCTCGGCCGTCATCGCGCTGTACCGGCCCGGCCCCATGGGTGCGAACTCGCACACCAACTACGCCCTGCGAAAGACCGGCCAGCAGGAGATCATCCCGATCCACAAGGAGCTCGAGGAGCCCCTCAAGGACATCATCGGCGGCACCTACGGACTCATCGTCTACCAGGAGCAGGTGATGTCGATCGCGCAGAAGCTGGCCGGCTTCACGCTCGGCCAGGCCGACCTGCTGCGCCGCGCCATGGGCAAGAAGAAGAAGTCCGAACTGGACAAGCAGTTCGAGGGCTTCTCCGGCGGAATGATGGCCAACGGCTACTCGATGGAAGCCGTTACCACTGTGTGGAACATCCTTCTACCGTTCTCCGACTACGCCTTCAACAAGGCCCACTCTGCGGCGTACGGCGTGCTGTCGTACTGGACCGCGTACCTCAAGGCGCACTACCCGGCCGAGTACATGGCGGCCCTGCTCACCAGTGTCGGCGACGCCCGCGACAAGCTCGCGCTCTACCTCAACGAGTGCCGGCGGATGGGCATCCAGGTGCTGCCACCGGACGTCAACGAGTCGATCGGCTTCTTCGCCGCCGTCGGCACCGACATCCGCTTCGGCCTCGGCGCCGTGCGAAACGTCGGCTTCAACGTCGTCGAGTCCATTCGGGCCGCGCGCACCGAGAAGGGCGACTTCGAGTCCTTCCACGACTTCCTGCGCAAGGTTCCCCTGCAGGTCACGAACAAGCGCACAGTGGAATCGCTGATCAAGTCCGGCGCCTTCGACTCGCTGGGCGCCACCCGCCGGGCCATGTTCGAAATCCACGAGGGCGCGGTCGACTCCGCCGTCAAGATCAAGCGCGACGAATCGCACGGCATGGTCGGCTTCGACTTCGACAGCCTGTTCGACGACCCCCAGGAGACCGAGCAGGTTCCCGAGCGGCCGGAGTGGAGCAAGAAGGAGAAGCTGGCGCTGGAGCGCGACATGCTCGGCCTCTACGTCTCCGACCATCCGCTGGCCGGCCTGGAGATCCCGCTGGCCAAGCACGCCAGCACCACCATCACCGACCTGATCAGTTCTGAGCACACCCAGGATGCGGACACCGTCACGGTGGCCGGTCTGATCACGAATGTGCAGCACCGGATCGCCAAGAAGTCGGGCAACCAGTACGGCATCATCTCGGTCGAGGACTTCGGCGGCGAGATCGATGTGATGTTCATGGGCAAGGCGTACCAGGAGTTCTCCCTGGACCTCGTCAGCGACTCCGTCGTGGTGGTGCGGGGCCGGGTGAGCCTGCGCGACGACGGCATGAACCTGCACGCGTACAGCATTTTCGCGCCCGAACTCGGGCAGGCATCCGACCACGGCACCCTCTCGATCACGCTGTTCGAGGCCCGCGCCACTACGGATACCGTCACCCAGCTTGGCGAGGTGCTCAAACGGCACGGCGGAACCTCGGAGGTGCGGCTGAAGCTCATCAAGGGCGACACCGCGCGTGTCTTCGAGCTGCCGACCCGTGTGACCGTCACCGCAGACCTCTTCGGCGAGCTGAAGAGCCTCCTGGGTCCCTACTGCCTCACCTAACCTCTCCCCAGGCGGGCCTCCTCGAGGTCCAATGATGCAGGGCCTGTCGAAGTAGACCCAGTGACGTGCCCACAAATCGTCCCCATCCCGTTGGTCGAGCCTGTCGACGTGAGCTGAGCCTGTCGAAGTAGACCCAGTGACGCGCCTACACGTCGTCGTTGGTCGAGCTTGTCGAGACCGAGTAACGCGCCCACATGTCGCCCCCATCCCGTTGGTCGAGCTTGTCGAGACCTAGTTACGTGCCTACAAATCGCCCCCCCCCCCCTCTCGTTGGTCGAGCTTGTCGAGACCTCGTGACGTGCGTGTGTGTCGTTAGAACGGCGGGTTTTCGGGCACTGGTGGTATCGGTTTCCGGGTCGGCCGGGTCCGCGGCGGCATCAGGTAGCTCTCCTCCGCCGGACGCTTCCGAGATCTCGGCCCCACCACCGGTGGCCGTGGCTGGGGTGGTCCCATTGGGTTGGCCGGGTCGGTGCGGTAGCTGCGTTTCCCCGGCGAGGTCCAGAGCAGTATCCCGCCCGGTTCCTGCGTCACCCGCCACTGGGAGAGGTGCTTGAGCCGGTGGTGCGGTTCGCAGAGGTGGGCGAGGTTGTCGCAGTCGGTTCTGCCACCGCCGGCCCAAGGGGTGGTGTGGTCGACGTCGCTGGTGACCGCGGGGCGGGAGCAGCCGGGGAACCGGCAGGTTTCATCTCGCACCTGCAGCCACCTTTTCATGGCTTTGGTGTTCTTGTGCTGGGTTTTGCCCAGCGAGAGCACCACGCCGGTTTCCGGGTGGGTGAGCAGCCGGGTGAAGCTGGGTGCGTGACCGGCGATCTCCCGGGCGGCCTCGGGTGAGATCGGCCCGTACCCTTCGAGGGTGGCGGGTTCCTCGTCCAGGCCGAGGAGGGTGAGCACCGGCACGGTAATCATGACCGTTCCGCGGATCCCGGCGCCCATCCCGTCGGGGGTGATGCCGTCGAGCAGTAGCGCCCGGGTGATGTCCGCGCGGAGGTGATCGAGCGTGCGCTTCTGCTGCTCCTCGTCCACGACCGAGTCCCCGCCACCGCCACCGCCGGCTCCACCGTCGCCGCCAGCGTCAGCTCCCGCGTCAGCACCAGCACCCGCAGTAGCGCCTGCGCCGGTGTCCGCCCGGCTGGGGTCGCCGAGTTTCTTCAGACTCCCGGCCATGGAGTTGATCCGGTCGAAGGCCGCCTTGGTGTCATGGGCGGTACCGAACCAGTGCAACCAGCCCATCCCGTCCGGGGCGGCTTCCCACCGGCTGTGCCGCTCGTCGAGAGCGTTCTTGTTTCGGATCAGGATGGACTCCGGGTGCAGCCGCTCCCGCAACCGGCGGGCCTTGTCCTTGAACCGGGACACCGGTAGTCGTTTCGCCTCCGGCAACACCTTCTCCTCGAACGCCGCGTGGTCCTCGTCGGGCAGGGTGCGCATCTGGTCGACGAGGGTGGTTGCGTGCCGGTAGCTGATCTCCCCGGCGGAGAGGGCCTCGAAGGTGGCCGGGGCGGACATGACCCAGAGGGCCTCGTCCATGAGGTGTTCCACGGTGCGTTCGGCCATCCGTAGCAGGCAGGCGGTCTCACTCACGATCGTGCGACGGGCCACGTCCCGGTCCTCCCATCGCCCATACGCGGCCGCGCGGGCTTGGTCGTCGGTGAGGGTGGCCGCATTCACATCGGCCAACCGGATGCTCTCCGGATTGCCGTGCAAGCGAGAGGCGACCTGCGGGTCCTCACTCCAACTCTGCAAGTCGACGAGGAACTCGACCTGCCGGGCCTGCGCCTGTGCGATCAGCCGGGCTTCGGCCGCGATCAATTCGGTGCGGCGGGCCAGCTCCGAGCAAACGAACTCGTCCAGGGTCGGATCGGGAACGTAGGGCTCGAGGGGCACGGAGGCGATGGACTCCGTCGACCGGGCTTCACTGGGTTCGGCGGCGGTGGCTTCCGTCGGCCCGGGTTCGTTCGGGTCGGCAGGGGGAGGGGTGGAGCCAGGTGGAGCGGACTCCGGAGAGTGATGGTCATCATCCGGAGCGGGCGGTGGTGCCTGGTCGGGGTTACTCATAGTTGAGATCGTCTCACCTACCACTGACATTGCACCCACCCGCGGGCACCCCCTCGCCCACCCCATCCGCGAACTGTGAGAAAAGCACCGAAAATCGCGAAACGAAGGTGCTTAACTCACAGTTCGCGAGGGGAGGGCATGGGGCTAGCGGAGGATCTCGACCATGAGGACCCAGGCGTCGAGCATCGAGCCGATCACGGTCAGCACCACCCCGGCCGCCAGCCAGTAGAGACCCGCACCGTCGCCGAGGATCAGGAGCAGGGCACCCACCAGCACGGGGAGCAGCTGCAGGGTCGCGAGCGGGACGTACAGCGCCAGGGACTGCCCAGGGCTCTCACTGTGACGCGTCCGAAGGCGCAGGGAGACGGTGTGCAACATGATCACCGGCACGACGGCGACGAGCACCTCGGTACCCAGGAGCGGCGAGGGCTGCCCGGGCACCAGGATGAGGGCCGCGGTCACCACGACCAGCACGAGGGATCCGATCGCCGCCGCCGCCCGGGCGGTCAGACCGGGAAAAGCGAGGATCTCCTTGATGTTGACCGAGATCGCCACCATCACCAGGCCCGCCAGCGCGGCGGCGGCACCCGCCATCGCCACGGCGAAGTCGCCCCAGCCGGCCGTCACGGTACCGTCCATATGTCCCTCACCCACAGCCGCCTTCGCTCGGATGCCCACACGATAGCGCGACCGCCACTGTCGGCAGTCGCCCGGCAGGGCCAGCGCTCTGGTGCGGCCGCGCGCAGGCAGGGCTCTGGCCGTTCGACGCCGGCTACCGAATCCGGCCGACGCGGGACCAACGACCCCGCCGCCACCAGCACGTTGACAGCCTCTGGTCCTACGCTGGTCTCATGAGAAGGCGCAGCGGGGAACCCATCTACAGCACGGCGATTGCAGCGGGTCGCACAGTTTTCGGAGCCTTCAGATTGCGGCCCTCTGTGACCGGCCTCACCAACCTGCCGGATGCCGGGGGAGCGGTGCTCGCAATCACCCACTTCGGCTACGCCGATTTCGCCCTCGTCGAGTGGATGACGTGGCGAAAGAACCGTCGGCACATCCGTTTCATGGCGAAAAAGGGCGCCTTCGACAAACCCGTCGTCGGATGGCTCCTGCGCGGGATGCGGCACATCAACGTCGACATGACGGCCGGGGCCCAGGCCTACGCCGATGCGGTACGGGCGCTCGGCGCCGGCGAACTCGTCGGGGTGTTCCCCGAGGGCGGCGTGAACGCGTCGTTCACCGTGCGCGACCTCAAGACCGGTGCAGCACGGATGGCCCAGGAAGCCCGGGTGCCCATCGTGCCGATCGCCGTCTGGGGTGGCCACCGGCTGCTCACGAAGAACCACAAGCCGTCACTGGGGGAGGCGTATCGCACGCCGGTCTCCTTCGCGGTCGGCACCCCGATCACCGTGGGCGCGGACGACGACCCACAGCAGGTCACCGACCGGCTGCACGGCGTGCTGCAGGGGCTCGTCGACGGCCTGCAGGCCCGCTACCCGGAGCCGGGAGCCGGCCGCTGGTGGCAGCCTGCCCACCTCGGCGGAACCGCGCCCACTCCGGCGGAAGCCGCCGCGACGGAAGCGGAACGGCAACGGCGTAAGGCCGCCGCTAGGGCCGCTGCCGGCTAACCGGGCGCGTGGTCCGCCGCGATCACATCGGAGAGTGCTCGGCGAATTCGGCGGCCTGGAGGATCGCGTCGATCCCGAACTTCAAGCAGATGCCGGCACCGGTCAGCGCGAGGAACAGCACGACGGCCGAGGGCGAGACCTGATCGCGACGCGGCGGGGTGGCACGAAGCGCGAGAACCGCCGCCGCAGCCGCCGCCAACGGGACCAGCACCGACACTATGGTCACTCCCAGGAGACGCGGAACCTGGGCAGCGTAGTGCGCGCTCGAATAGTCGTCAGGGTCGGAGTTGAACCCGGAGGCGAGAACGAAGAATCCCGTGAAGAACGACAGAACCCACAGGCAGAGCGCGACTCTGTACCAGGCGTCCCCCCGTGCCGGGGTGTCCCCGCGTGCCGAGGTGTACCGGCCCTCTGATAAGCCCACGCTAGAGGGTCTCTCCCAACGCCCGATAGCGGCGCTCGTGGTAGATCAGCGCCTCGTCGTCCTCACCGAGTCCGCCGCCCTCGATCTGGACCACGACGACGGCAGCATTGTGCACGCTCACGCGCTCCACGATCCGGCCGACCATCCACGAGGTCACATTGTTGAGCACCGGCAGCCCGTACGGTCCCACCCGCCAATGGTCACCGACGAAGCGTTCGGTGTTGGGGCCAGCCAACCGCTCGGCCAGGGTGCGGTTGCGCAGCCCGAGCAGGTGGATGACCACCCGCTCGGTCTCGACGATGGCCGGCCAGGAGCTGGCCGACTTGGCCATGTTGAAGGTGGCCAGGGGCGGGACCGCCGACATCGACGCCAGGGAGGTCGCGGTGAATCCGACCGGCCGACCCTGGGCATCCAGTGCGGTCACGACCGCGACTCCGGCGGCATGACGGCGGAACGCATTCTTGAACGCAGCCAGGTCGCCCGGGGCGTTCGGGTCGGTGTCGAGCGCCGGGGCGTGCGGGAGCCCGGCCGGTTCGGTGGTGCGTTCGCTCATAGTGGTGCCAATCGTTTCACCGACCAGCCTATTCCCGTGCGCGCGCCGTTCTTGGATAAGCTGGAGCGACATGATCCAGACGATTGACCTTCGAGGAACGCGGCCTGCTCCGGCCGAACTTTTGGCCTCGGTGCCCCGGGCGCTCACCAGCGTCACCGTCGCCAGCGACGTCGCAGCCGAACTGATCGACGACGTGCGCGCCCGCGGTGAACAGGCCCTGCTCGACCAAGCCGAACGCCTCGACCGGGTGCGCCCCGAGCACGTCCGGGTGCCGGCCTCCCACGTTGAAGAAGCCCTCGCTGCGCTCGATCCGGATGTTCGCATCGCGATCGAAGAGACCATCCGCCGGGTCCGACTCGCCAGCGCCGCGCAGGTGCCGCCGCTGGTGACCACCACCATCGCGGACGGTGCCGAAATCGTGCAGCGGTGGCGCCCCGTCCAACGCGTCGGTCTCTACGTGCCCGGCGGCAAGGCCGTCTACCCGTCCAGCGTTGTGATGAACGTGGTTCCCGCCCAGGTGGCCGGGGTCACCTCCATCGCCCTGGCCTCCCCGCCGCAGAGCCACTTCGACGGGCGCGTGCACCCCACCATCCTCGCCGTGGCCGGACTGCTCGGTGTCGATGAGATCTACGCCATGGGCGGAGCCGGCGCCGTCGGCGCGTTCGCCTACGGCGTGCCGGGTCTCGGCCTGGACCCGGTGCAGCTGGTCACCGGCCCCGGCAACGTCTACGTCGCCGCCGCGAAGCGTCTGGTGCGCGGCGTCACCGGGATCGACTCCGAAGCCGGCCCGACCGACATCCTGGTGATCGCGGATGCCGCGGCCGACCCCGCCTTCGTCGCCGCCGACCTGGTCAGCCAGGCCGAACACGACGAGCTCGCGGCCGCCGTGCTGGTCACCGACTCCGCCCGGCTCGCCGCCGACGTCGAGGCGCTGCTGACCGACCTGGCCGTCAGCACAACCCACAGCGAACGGGTGACCGCATCGCTCGGCGGCAGCCAGTCGGCGATCGTTCTGGTCGACGACCTCGAACAGGCCGCTGCATTCAGCAACGCGTTCGGCCCCGAGCACCTCGAGATCCAGACCAGCGACCCCGATGCAGTGCTCGCCCAGATCGACAACGCCGGCGCCATCTTCCTCGGCCCGTACGCGCCGGTCAGCCTCGGCGACTACGCGGCCGGGTCCAACCACGTGCTGCCCACCGGGGGACAGGCGCGGTTCTCCGCGGCCCTCGGCGCGTACACCTTCCTGCGCCCGCAGCAGGTCGTGCGCTACACCCGCGAGGGCCTCGCCGGCGTCGCCGACCATATCCTGGCCCTGTCCGCCGCGGAGGCGTTGCCCGCCCACGGCGACGCCGTCAGCGCGCGATTCACCAAACCCTCGGAACGGTAGGCTCGTAAGCACAATGTATTGCCCGTTCTGTCGCCACCCCGATTCCCGCGTCATCGACTCGCGCACCAGCGATGACGGGCTCTCGATCCGCCGCCGCCGGCAGTGCCCGGAGTGCGGTCGCCGGTTCAGCACCACCGAAACCGCCAGCTTGAACATCATCAAGCGCAGCGGCGTTGTCGAACCGTTCAGCCGGGAGAAGATCGTCTCCGGCGTGCGCAAGGCCTGCCAGGGCCGCCCGGTCACCGACTCGGACCTGGCCATGCTCGCGCAGAAGGTCGAGGAGACCATCCGGCAGACCGGAGCGTCCCAGATCGAGGCCAACGACATCGGCCTGGCGATCCTCGCCCCGCTGCGCGACCTCGACGAAGTGGCCTACCTGCGCTTCGCCAGCGTCTACCAGGCGTTCGATTCGTTGGACGATTTCGAAAGCGCGATCGGCCAGCTGCGCACCGAACATGCGGCCGCCGCGACGGAATCCGACCCCGAACCCGAACGGTAGACGTGTACCCCACCCTCTTCAAGCTGGTGCTCACCCGGATCGACCCCGAACAGGCGCATCACCTGGCCTTCGAGGTCATCCGGTGGCTGCCGCGCCTCGGTCTCGGCCCGCTCGTGCACCGGTTCACCCGCCCGCGCACCGACATCGGCGTTGACACCCTCGGACTGCACTTCGACTCGCCCTTCGGCGTCGCCGCAGGTTTCGACAAGGATGGCCACGCCGTCATCGGCCTGGGCCGCCTCGGCTTCGGGCACGTCGAGGTCGGCACGCTCACCGCCGTCGCCCAGCCCGGCAACCCGAAGCCACGGTTGTTCCGGCTCATCGCCGACCGCGCCGTGATCAACCGGATGGGCTTCAACAACGGCGGAGCCGAGGCTGCCGTCGCGCGTCTGCGCCAGGTGCGGGCCACGCCCAACCGCCCGGTTCTGGGCATCAACATCGGCAAGAGCCGGGTCACCGCCGTGGAAGACGCCACGGCCGATTACCTGGTCAGCACGGTGGCCCTGGCGCCCATCGCGGACTACCTGGTCGTCAACGTCAGCTCGCCGAACACTCCGGGCCTCCGTGGCCTGCAGGAACTCGATCAGCTCGCCCCGCTGCTGAGCGCAGTGCAGGACCGGGCCGGCGACACCCCGCTGCTGGTCAAGATCGCACCGGACCTCACCGATGACGAGGTCACCCGCATCGCCGGCCTCACCGTGGAGCTGGGCCTGGCCGGCATCATCGCCACCAACACCACCATCAGCCGGGAGAACCTGCTCACCGACCCGGCCGTCGTGGCCGCCGCCGGCGCCGGCGGTCTCTCCGGCGCACCCCTGAACGACCGCTCGCTCGCGGTGCTGCGCCTGATCCGGGCCAGCGTGCCGGCGGACCTCTGCGTCATCTCGGTCGGCGGCGTCGAAACCGCGGAGCAGGTCGCCGAGCGTCTCGACGCCGGGGCGACCCTGGTGCAGGGCTACACGGGCTTCCTCTACCGCGGCCCGCTCTGGGCGCGGCAGATCAACCGCGGTCTCGACCGGCTGCTCGCCCAGCGCGGCTCCGCCCCGGTACTCTCCTAACCGGCGTTCCGGCCGGCGCTCGCGCCACCCGCCGCGACCCGGTTCAGTCGGTCGGGCCTGGCGCGCTGGGATCCTCGATGAGTCCGAGGTCGGCCAGCTGGGCCGCCAGGCTCGCGCCATCCGGCCCGTAGACCCAGAGCGCGTCCGGCTTGGCTTCAGCGGCATCCTTCGCCCGGCGGCCGGCCAGCACGGCCTCGCTCGGCGACAGCCGGCGGATGGCGACCGCGGCGACGCTCTGCGGGAAGTCCTGCTGGAACTCGCTGTAGATCGCCTCGTCGTGCTGCCCGTCGTCGCCGATCAGGATCCACTTCATGTCGGGAAACTCCTGCGCCAGGCGACGAAGGTTGTCCCGCTTGTGCTCCCGACCGCTGCGGAACAACCGGTCGTGGGTCGGACCCCAGTCGGTGAGCAGCAGCGCCCCGGCCGGGTACAGGTTGCGGGAGAGAAAGCGGCTGAGCGTCGGCGCGACATTCCAGGCGCCGGTGGAGAGGTAGATGACGGGAGCGCCCGGTGTCGCATCGGCGAGACGGTCGAGCAGAACGGCCATACCCGGCGTGGGCACGCGAGCGTGTTCATCCAGAACGAAGGTGTTCCACGCCGCCAGCAGCGGGCGGGGGAGAGTGGTGACCATGACCGTGTCGTCGACGTCGGAGATGACACCGGTGCGCACGTCGGGGGCGACCACGAACACCGGGGCCTCGACGCTCTCTGAGGCATGGGTGTGCAGCTTGGCGGTGTGCCAGCCCGGCTCCAGGTTGACCTGCATCACGGTGTCGACGACACCACCGCGGTCCGCCTGCACCCGATGGGCCTTGCCGCCGATGTCGATGGTGACCGTGACGTCGTTGACCGGCACGCTCGTGAAGCTGCGCCAACCCCGGATGCTCGCATCGCGTCCGTCATTGCGCAGCCGCTTGCGGGGCGTGCCGCCGGACTTCACCGGCTTGGACAGCAGGACGCGGCACAGGATCCGTACCCGCTCCGTCGTGCCGTAACCGGAATAGGGAATCACGATCGGCAGGTGTCCGCGCCGGCGGGCGAACTTCTCTCGCTTGTCGTGCAGCCAATCCTCGATCCGCGCTGCTCGGTGCATGAGGCGCGCAGGGTCCAGGGGCATGGCGGGCGTGGCGGGGGACTTTGACACACCTCAGTCTCTCATGCGCCGCAGCGTCGCTTTCGCCCGCCCCACGTCACCGGCACCGCACAACGACCCGCCCGGCCGGTGCACACCCGCTCCGTTTGGGGGGTATGTTCTGTGCCTCGCTGTCGGCCGGTGGCCCTAAGATTGTGACGTATATTCAAGGAGGCCACGTGGCGCTGATCGACCTATTCGGTGAAGACTCTGTCGCACAGGGACGGCAGATCCGCACCGAGCCCATCCAACAGCGCAGTGCCGCCCGGTTGACCGCACTCCTCGACGCCGCCGCAGAGGTCGTCGACGAAGTCGGCTTCGACCGCATCACCACGGCCATGGTCGCCGAGCGCGCCGGCGCCTCCATCGGTACCGTGTACCGCTACTACCCCGACCGGGTCGCCGTCCTCGAGGGCCTCCGTGAACGCGCCGTGCAGCGCTTCCGCCAGCGCGTCGCCGACACGCTCAAGGAAACCCAGCCGAGCACCTGGTGGGAAGCCGTGGACTGCGGGATCTCCGCGTTCGTCGACCTCTACCGTGCCGAGCCCGGATTCCGCATCCTGCACTTCGCCGATCGCGAACGTGCCCAGTCCAGCGTGCCGGACGAACTGGACTCCGGTTTCTTCGCCAACCAGATCGCGGGCGTCCTGTCGGAGGAGTTCGGCCTGTCCGGCGGTCCCGACCTGATCTTCCGCCTCGAGGTCGCCGTCGAGATGGCCGACTCCCTGCTGTCGCGTGCGTTCACCTGGAACAGCCAGGGTGACGAGCGCTTCATCGCCGAGTGCCGTCGCATCATGCACGACTACCTCGTCGGGTATTACGGCCCGGACGCCTGAGTCGGGACCTTCGCCCCTGGCGAATGTGACGTTCATGGCAATCCGCTTTGGATCTGGCTCCGAAGAATGATTGGCTAGTCTTTTCGTACTTGCCCGCTCCGTCGTCCACGCAACCCGGGTGCGATGAGCGTCAAGCCCGCTTCGAGGATTGAGCCCAGCCATGATCGAGTTCCGTTCCGTTAGCAAACGCTTCCCCGACGGCACCCTGGCCGTCGAGGACTTCAGCCTGGTCCTGCCGTCCCACAAGACGACCGTGTTGGTCGGTTCGTCTGGATCGGGCAAGACCACCCTGCTGCGGATGATAAACCGGATGGTCGATCCGACCAGCGGATCGGTCGAGATCGACGGCGAGGACATCGCCACCCTGCCGCCGGTGAAACTGCGCCGCGGAATCGGTTACGTCATGCAGAACTCCGGCCTGCTGCCGCACCGTACCGTCATCGACAACGTCGCCACGGTGCCGTTGCTGCGCGGTACGCCCAAGCGCCAGGCCAGGGCGGATGCCCTGGCGATGCTCGACACCGTCGGCCTGGACCGCGCGCTGGCTGACCGCTACCCGAGCCAGCTCTCCGGTGGCCAGCAGCAGCGCGTCGGCGTGGCCAGGGGACTGGCGGTCAATCCGAACATCCTGCTGATGGACGAACCGTTCGGCGCGGTGGACCCGATCGTGCGCGCCGAGCTCCAACAGGAACTGGTACGCCTGCAGAAGGAACTGGACAAGACCGTGGTCTTCGTCACCCATGACATCGAGGAGGCATTCCTGCTCGGCGACCAGATCGTGATCCTCCGCGAGGGCGGCCGCATCGCCCAGGTCGGCTCGCCGGCCGATCTGCTCGCGCGGCCGGCCGACGACTTCGTGGCCAGCTTCGTCGGTGCCGATCGTGGGCGACGGGCTCTGCACGTGGAACGCCACGGCGACGAGGACGTGGTCGTCGACAGCGACGGGCGCCTGGCCGGTGTCCTGACCCCTGACCAGGTGGCCGGGACTGCGGTGGCCGGGGCTGCCGGCACGAAGGGCGACCGATGACCTGGGTCTTGGCCAACCTCGGCCTGATCTGGGCGCGGACGCTCGACCACGTTGTGTTGAGTGTGCCGCCGATCGTGCTCTGCTTCGTGATCGCCGTTCCGCTGGGCTGGCTGGCCCGGCGGTACCGGGTAAGCCGCGGTGTCATCCTCACCGGCGCCGGACTGCTCTACGCGGTGCCGTCGCTCCCGCTGATCCTCGTCCTGCCGGCAGTGATCGGCACCAGCGCGCTGTCCCCGCTGAACGTGGTCATCGCCCTCACCCTCTACGGCATCGCCCTCATGGTGCGGGTCGTCGCCGACGGTCTCGAGTCTGTGGATGCCGATGTGCGTCAGTCCGCCTCCGCCGTGGGGTACTCCACCTGGTCCCGGTTCTGGCAGGTGGAGCTGCCGCTGTCTGGCCCGGTGCTCCTGGCGGGCATGCGGGTGGTGGCGGTCAGCACCGTCAGCCTGGTCACGGTCGGTGCGGTGATCGGCGTGCAGAGCCTGGGCAGCCTCTTCACCGACGGCTTCCAGCGCGGCATCCAGGCCGAGATCATCGCCGGCCTCGTGGCCACTGTGGCCCTTGCGCTGCTTTTCGACGGCGCCCTGGTGCTCGCCGGCCGGCTGCTGATGCCCTGGACCCGACGGGTCACGCCGGCCAAGCCGAGTGTTCCGCTCGAGGTGAGCGCCGCATGAACCTCTTCGCCAGCGCCATCCAGTGGATCCTCGACCCGGCCAATTACGTCGGGCTCAACGCGATTCCGCTGCGCATCGGCCAGCACATCGTCTTCTCCCTCGTCACGGTGCTGATCGCGTCGGCGATCGCCATCCCACTGGGTTACCTCATCGGCCACACCGGCCGGGGCCGCGGCCTCGCGGTGACCACCTCCGGCGGGTTGCGGGCCATCCCCACCCTGGGTCTGCTCACCCTGGTGGCCCTGTGGGTGGGCATCGGCGTCGTGGCGCCCTATGTGGCCCTCACGGTCCTCGCGATCCCGCCCATCCTCGCCGGCGCGTACACCGGATTCGAGGCGATCGACCGGCGCACCGTGGATGCCGCCCGCTCGGTGGGCATGTCGGAGCTGCAGATCGTGCGCAAGGTGGAGGTGCCCCTCGGCCTGCCGCTCCTGATCGGCGGGCTGCGCTCGGCGACGCTGCAGGTGATCGCCACCGCGACGCTCGCGGCCTATGTGGCCGATCTGGGCCTGGGCCGGTACCTCTTCTCCGGGTTGAAAACCCGCGACTATGCCGAGATGCTGGGCGGATCGATACTCGTGATTCTGTTGGCATTGACGCTGGAGGGAATCTTCGCGCTCATCCAACGGTTTGTTGTACCGCGGGGCGTTTCCGGGCGCCTCGGCACAACCCCAGCACTTCGCACCGGTAGCGCCACAGCCGCACGGTGACACATCTACCGAACGATCGGTACCTGAGGAAGGACAACAGCATGTTCACAATCACACGAGGCCGGCTCGCGCTTGTCAGCGCGGTCGCGGTTGGGGCAGTCGTAGCCCTTGCAGGGTGTGCGTCCGGCGATCCGCTGGACGAGGGAAATAGCAGCTCGAGCGGCTCCGACACCATCGTCGTCGGCTCGCAGGATTATTACTCCAACGAAATCATCGCCGAGATCTACGCCCAGGCGCTGGAGAACGGCGGCTACACCGTTGAGCGCCAGTTCCGCATCGGCCAGCGCGAGGCCTACCTGCCCGAAATCGAATCCGGCGCCATCGACGTCTTCCCCGAATACACCGGCAGCCTGCTGCAGGCCCTCGAGCCCGACGCCGCCGGCGGCACCGCCGACGAGACCTACGCCGAGTTGCAGGACGCCCTTCCCGACGGGCTGGCCGTGCTCGACAAGGCGGATGCGACCGACCAGAACTCCTGGACGGTCACGCAGGCCTTCGCCGACACCTACGGCCTCACCGACATCGCCTCGCTCACCAAGGTGACCGAACCGATCACCGTCGGCGGCAACTCCGAGCTGGAAACCCGTCCGTACGGGCCGACCGCGCTCAAGGAGAAGTACGGCATCAACATCGCCGGCTTCACCCCCGTCGAAGACAGCGGCGGACCGCTCACCGTCAAGGCCCTGGTCGACAACAAGATCCAGCTCGCCAACATCTACACCGCCGACCCCAACATCGCGTCGAACAACCTGGTCGCCCTCGACGACCCGGACGGCCTGTTCTTCCCGGACAACGTCGTACCCGTCGTCTCCGACAAGGTCGATGACGGCGCAGCCGAGATCATCAACGCCGTCAGTGCCAAGCTGACCGCGGACACCCTCGTGGCGTTGAACTCGCAGAGCGTGAACGACCAGGCCGCAGCCGACACCATCGCAACCCAGTGGTTGACCGAGGCCGGACTGCTCTAGTCAGACCGGTTGAGCCGCACCGCAGCACCGCGTGAACCGAACGGCCCCGTCCTCTGGCGGGGCCGTTCGTGTGCCGCGGCTCAGGTCGTGACCAGCAGCACGGTGGGCAGCAGGAGAAGTCCGGCTGTCGCCGCGACCACAGCGACGCGACCGACGGGGCCCAGCACCGGATCCGCGCCGAGGAGCCGGTGCACGCGCGGCCCGACCATCTCGGCGGAGCCGTCGACAGGATGGTCCGGCCGGCGCACCGCGCCTGGCCGGTCCGCGCCGAAGCCGGCATCCGCGAACCCGGCCGTCGCGAAGCCCGCCCCTGGCTCTTCGGTCAGGTGAGCGGTGCCGACCAGAGCGATCGCCGTGGCCAGCGTTCGGTCGTCGACCTCCTGCCTGGCGCGGTCGTCGGCCAGCATCTCCACCAGCAGCGCCACCGCGTTCTCGGCGCGGTTGGCGATCGGGAACCAGGGCAGCGCGCTGTGCCAGGACTTGAAGGCGAGCAGCACCAGATGGTGCTGTTGGCGCAGGTGCGCCCGCTCGTGCGCGACGACGCCGCGCAGCTGGTCGGCATCCAGCAATTTCAGCAAGCCCCGCGACAACACCGTTGCCGAGCGGGTGGCGCCGGGCAGGCAGTAGGCCACCGGCGCCGCATGGTCGATGACCCTGGTGCCCGTGCTGTCGAACGGCAGCGGGTCGCTGAGCAGGCCGATCAGGGTGTGGTGGCGCCGGCGTTGGCGTTCGGCCCTGATGAACGTGGCGCTGAGGTTCAGCAGCAGGTGAGCGCCGAGGATGAGGGCCAGGCAGAGCGCCATCACGCCGGCCAGGGTTGCGCCGGCCGGCAGGGTCCCCGCGCCGACGTGCCCGGTGAGGGCGATCAGCGCCGGAACCGGGGCGGATCCGAACGGGATCAGCCCGAAGACCAGCAGCGAGCCGATCATCGAGATACCGCCGGCCAGGGCGATCGACTGCCACAGGGCGAGGGCCAGACCGGGAGCGGTCGCCGGCCAGGCCGACGCGGCGAGGATGATCGGAACGGGCCAGGCCAGGATGACGGCCAGCACCATCAGGGCCAGTGCGGTGGTGAGCACCTGCTCTACCGGTCCAGGGGGTGATTGGGGGTCAGGGCCAGGTGCGCCCCGATACGTGGTCGCGTCACTCCGGTGACGGTCCGACGCTCTCGAGCAGGGCGCGCAGGGTTTGGGCCTCCTGCGGGCTGACGTTGCCGATGAACCTGGCCAGGGTGGCGGTGCGATCGGTGGTGGTGCCCAGGACCTCGTGCATGAGTTCGGCCGTGTGCTGCGCCCGGGAGCTCACAGCGGTGTAGCCGTGCGGCCGGCTGTCACGGTCGCGGGTGACGAACCCCTTGTTCTCCAGGCGCGACAGGACCGTGAGGACCGTCGTCGTCGCGAGCGGCTTCGCGCCGGTGGATGCGGGGTCGAGCAGGGCATCACGCAGTTCATTCGCGGTCAGGGGGCGGTCTGCGGACCACAGCAGGTCCATCAACAGTCTCTCGAGTACGCCCAAACTTCCCATAATCAAACTTTATCAAGCGAAACGGCTTTTTCTACCGAACGTAGAATAGTAGTCTTCTACGACACGTAGAAAACTCACGTCCCGGAGGACAAATGAACGAGTGGCTTGATCCGTTACTCCTGTCGCGTTGGCAGTTCGGTTTGACGACGGTCTACCACTTCCTTTTCGTGCCCCTGACGATCGGCCTCGTGACGACCGTGGCGATCTTCCAGACCGCCTGGTACCGCACGAACAAGGCCAAGTACCTGCAGCTCACCCACTTCTTCGGCAAGATCTTCCTGATCAACTTCGCCATGGGCGTTGTGACCGGAATCGTGCAGGAGTTCCAGTTCGGTATGAACTGGTCCGACTACTCCAGGTTCGTCGGCGACGTCTTCGGCGCGCCGCTGGCCTTCGAGGGCATCACCGCGTTCTTCCTCGAGGCCACCTTCATCGGCCTGTGGATCTTCGGCTGGGACAAGCTCCCCAAGGGCCTGCACCTGGCCACCATCTGGTTGACCACGGTGGGCAGCATCGCATCGGCGTACTTCATCATCGCCGCCAACGCGTTCATGCAGAACCCCGTCGCGTACCAGATCAACGAGGTGAAGGGCCGGGCCGAGCTGACCAGCATCGGCGAGTTGCTCACCAACCCGATCGCCATCGCGGCGTTCCCGCACACGATCTTCGCCTGCTTCATGGTGTCCGCCGGTCTTATCATCTCGGTGGCCGCCTGGCACCTCTCGCGCAACCAGCACCTGGAGACCATGCGGCCCGCGCTGAAGTTCGGCCTGTGGATGATGGTCATCGCCGGCGCGCTCACCACCCTGATGGGCGACCAGCTGAGCCTGGCCATGGTGCAGGCCCAGCCGATGAAGATGGCCGCCGCCGAGGCGATGTACCACACGGCCACCGGCGCCAACGCATCGTTCTCGATCTTCACCCTCGGCACCCCGGACGGCGTCAGCGAACTGTTCTCGATTCGCATCCCGTACCTGCTGTCGTTCCTGTCCACGCACACCTTCGACGGCACCGTGGAGGGCATCAACAACCTCCAGGAGCAGTACGTCCAGCTGTACGGGCCCGGCGACTACGCGCCGATCATCTGGGTCACCTACTGGTCGTTCCGCTGGATGATCGGACTCGGCATCGCGCACATCCTGGTCGCCGTCGCCGGCCTGTGGTTCACCCGCAAGGGCAAGAGCCCCCAGACCTGGATGTGGAAGATCGCAATCTGGTCGTTCCCGATGTCGCTGCTGGCAATGAGTGTCGGCTGGGTCTTCACCGAGATGGGCCGGCAACCCTGGCTGGTCTTCGGGCTGCTCAAGACCGCCGACGGCGTCTCGCCGAACGTCAGCGGGCTCGAGATCCTGATCTCCCTCATCGCCTTCACCCTGCTGTACGGCGCCCTCGCGGTCGTGGAATTCCGCCTCATCCTCAAGGCCGTCCAGAAGGGACCGGACGACGCACCGGTGCCCGACCCGGTGTCCGGCGAAATCAAGCAAACGACCACGGTCTACTAGGAGCTCACGATGGAACTCAATATCCTGTGGTTCTGGATCATCGCCGCGATGTTCATCGGCTACTTCGTCCTGGACGGATTCGACTTCGGCGTCGGCATGTCCCTGCCCTTCCTCGGTAAGGACGACACCGACCGCCGTGTCCTGATCAACACCATCGGCCCGGTCTGGGACCTCAACGAGACCTGGGTCATCGTGGCCGGCGCATCGTTGTTCGCGGCGTTCCCGGAGTGGTACGCCACGATGTTCAGCGGGTTCTACCTGGCGTTGCTCCTGATCCTGCTGGCGTTGATCGCCCGCGGTGTGTCGTTCGAGTACCGGCACCAGCGGCCGGAGCTGAAGTGGAAGAAGTCCTTCGACGCCATGATCGTGGTGGGCTCCGCGGTGCCGGCCCTGCTCTGGGGCGTGGCCTTCGGCAACGTCGTGCGCGGCGTGCCGCTGGATGCCGACTTCAACTACATCGGCTCCTTCTTCGACCTGCTGAACCCCTATGCGCTGCTGGCCGGGCTCACCACGCTGCTGCTCTTCTTCACGCACGGTGTGATCTTCGTCTCCGCCAAGACCGAGGGCGACATCCGGGTGCGGGCCCGCTCCCTGGCGATCAAGTCGGGGCTGGTCACCATCGTCGTCGCCGCCTCCTTCCTGGTCTGGACCACGCTCGCCTACGGCACCCTCGCCTCCGGCATCCTCGCCGCCGTCGCGGCGGTGGCCCTGATCCTTGCCTACCTGGCCAACCTGCGTGGCAACGAGCGCACCGCGTTCGGCCTGATGGCCGTGACCATCGGTTTCGCCGTGCTGACCCTGTTCGCGTCGCTGTTCCCCGACGTGATGCCGGCCAGCAATGACGTGGCCAACAGCCTCACCATCGAGAACGCCTCATCGACCCCGTACACGCTGCAGGTGATGAGCTGGACGGCGCTGATCGCCGCCCCCGTGATCCTGGGCTACCAGGGCTGGACCTACTGGGTGTTCCGCAAGCGAATCGGCCGGTCCCACATCGAGGCCGCCGTCCACTAAGCCGCCGTACACTAAAACGGATGCGTCCTCTCGATCCACGGCTTCTCACCCACGCCTCCGCCGCGCGGTGGTTCCTCCTCGTCGGCGCGGTTCTGGGCCTGGCCCAGACCCTCACCATCGTCGCCTTCGCCTGGTTCCTGAGCCAGAGCATCACCCTGGCCGTCGACGGTGCGTCGTTGGAGTCGCTCAGCGGCTCCGTGGCCGCGCTGGCCGCGGTGGTCATCGTTCGCGCCGCACTGGTCTGGCTGCTCGAGGTCGCCGCGACCCGCGGGGCCGCGGCGGTGAAGAGCCAGCTGCGCACGGCCGTTCTGGGCCGACTGGCCGAGCGGGGCCCCGACTGGCTGGCCGGCCAGCAGTCCGCCCGGGTGGCGACCACGGTCACGAGCGGACTGGACGCCCTCGACAACTACTTCGCGAGGTACCTGCCCCAGCTGTTGCTGACGGCGATCGCCACACCGATCCTGGTGCTGGTGATGCTCTGGCAGGACCCGGCCAGCGGAATCACGGTGATCATCGTGCTGCCGCTGATCCCCGTGTTCATGATCCTGATCGGCCAGGCCACCCAGGTTGTGCAACGGCAGCAGTGGGATGCCCTGCAACGGCTTTCGGCCGGTTTCCTCGACGTGGTCGGCGGCCTGGCCACCCTGAAGATCTTCGGTCGGGACCGCCGCCAGACGGCGAGACTGACCAGCCTCACCGACGAGTACCGGGGTCGCACCATGAAGGTGCTGCGGGTGTCGTTCCTCAGCGGGTTCGCGCTGGAACTCGCCGGGAGCCTGTCCGTGGCCCTGATCGCCGTCTCGATCGGGCTGCGGCTCGTCGACGGCTCGCTGCTGCTGGGTGTCGGCCTGTTCGTGCTCCTGCTGGCCCCGGAGGCGTTCCTGCCGGTGCGTCAGGTCGGTGCCCAGTTCCACGCTGCGGCCGACGGCCTCGCCGCGGCCGAGGAGGTGTTCGCCATCCTCGACGACGACGCCGAACACCGGGAGCTGCCGGCCCCTCGAGCGGGGGAGGACGCCGCGGCCGCCGCCATCCGGCCCCGCACCGGCGACACGCTCAGCTTCACCGACGTCACCGTCCGCCGCGGCGACACCGCCATCATCGACCGCCTCAGTGCCGAGTTCACGGCCGGGCAGCTCAGCGTGCTGCGCGGGCCCAGCGGAGTGGGAAAGTCCACCCTGATCGGCGCCCTCCAGGGCTTCGTCGTCTACGACGGCCAGATCCGTCTCGGTACCGCGACCGTGAACCCCGACGACCGTCGGGACTGGCTCGCCTGGTCAGGGCAACGTCCCGGCCTCTTTTCCGGCAGCATCTCGAGCAACATCGCCCTCGGTGCCAGCGTGACCGACGAAGCCCTGGTCACAACCGCACTCCGCTGGGCCGGTGCCGGCGACCTGGACCCCGCACTTCGCCTGGGCGTCAACGGGGCCGGCCTGTCCGGCGGACAAGCCCAGCGGGTCGCCGCTGCGCGGGCCATGTACCGCTGCGTGGCCCTGGACGCTCCGGTCCTGGTGCTCGACGAGCCGAGTTCCGCCCTCGACGCCCAAGCGGAGGAGTCCCTCATCGAGGGCCTGAAAACGCTGGCCGGCCAGGGCCGCGTCGTCATCGTCGTCAGTCATCGACCGGCGTTCGTCGCCGCCGCAGACTACGTCGTCCACCTGAACGAGGTCGCCCATGTCTGATCGTCGTTCGCCCTTCAGCCTTGGTGTGTCGACGGCCACCCGGTCGGTGCTCCGGCTCGCCCAACCACCGGCGCGCCGCAGCCTGCCCGGCCTCGCGGCCGGTGTGGCCAGCGCCGCCAGTGCCGTGGCGCTCCTCGCCTGCTCGGCGTGGCTGATCACCCGCGCCGCCGAGATGCCGCCGATCCTGTTCCTCGGCCTGGCCGTCGTCGGTGTGCGCGCCTTCGCCCTGTCGCGCGCGGCGTTCCGCTACCTGGAGCGACTCCTCAGCCACGATGCGGCGTTCCGCCAACTCGGGGCCCTCCGGCTGGGCATCTTCGCCCGGCTGCTGCCCCTGGCTCCCGCCGGGCTCTCCGGCACCCGCAGGGGCGACCTGCTCACCCGCCTGGTGCGGGATGTGGATGACCTGCAGGACCTACCGCTGCGCGTCGTCCAGCCCCTGGCAACCTCCGGCCTGGTCGCCCTGTTCAGCGTGATCGGGGTCTGGTGGCTACTGCCGTCGGCGGGGCTCACCCTGTTGCTCTGCCTGGTCGTGGCCGGCGTCGTCGGCACCCTCGCGACGGCCGCGCTGTCGGCCCGCTCCGAGCGCGCCCTGGCACCGCTTCGGGGCGCCCTCGCCGACGAGGTCCTCGAGGTCGTGGAGAACCTCGACGTGCTCACGGCCTTCGGTGCGCTCCACACCCGACTGAACGAGCTCGCGGTCGTGGAGGGCAGACTGCGCAGGGCTTCGCTCCGCAGCTCCACGGGAGCCGGAGTGCAGGCCGCCGTGATCTCGCTGTGCGCCGGCGCCGCGACCGTGCTCGCGCTCATCTCGGCGATCCCCGCCCTGGGCTCCGGCGGCTTCTCCGGTCCCGCCCTCGCTGTGGTCGTACTGATTCCGATGGCCGTGTTCGAGGTCTTCGCCATGATCCCGCCGGCCATCAGCGCCTGGCGCCAGGTCCGCTCCAGCGCCGAACGGGTCGCGACGGCCGTCCCGGAGCAGGTTCCGGCCGAGATCCCGGCGGATGCCGTGCCGCGGGAGAACCCCTCGCCGGCCGTCGCCGTGCCGCAGGCCGAGCCCCACGTCGTACCGCCGGCGGGCACGGCGCTCATCGAGCTCACGGGCCTGGGTGCCAGCTGGCCGGGAGCAGACCGTCCCGCGCTGGCCGGGGTCACCCTGCGGTTGGACGCCGGTGACCGCGTGCACCTGGCGGGAGCCAGCGGAGCCGGCAAGACCACCCTCGCGCAGACCCTGGTGCGCTTCCTGGACTACATCGGGTCGTACCGGGTGAACGGGGTCGAAGCCAAGGAACTGGCCCCGTCCGACGTGCGGCAAGTCGTGGGACTGTGCGAGCAACGGCCCTGGCTGTTCGACGACACCGTGCGGCAGAACCTGCTCTTCGCGCGGGACACCGCCACAGACGATGACCTGCTCGACGTGCTCGCCCGTGTCGGGCTGGCCGACTGGGTCCACCGGCGCGGCGGCCTGGATGCCCGGGTGGGTGAACGCGGAGCACTCGTCTCCGGCGGCCAGGCCCAGCGGATAGCCCTGGCCAGGGCGCTGCTCGCCGACTTCCCGGTTCTCATCGTCGATGAGCCGACGGCCAACGTGGACACCGGGCTCGGCGACGCGCTCGTGCGCGACATCCTGTCGGCATCGGCGGACGCCGGCCGTGCCGTGCTGCTCATCTCGCACACCCCGGTCCCGGCCGGGCTGATCACCAGCACCTACACGCTCTCGGCCGGGTCCGGACTGACGCGGGACCCTACTCCGGGGGAAGCTCTCGTTCCATGAACCTGGCCTCGCGACGCTTCAGCCAGCGCTTGACGATGACCACGGCCACACCGAACGCCGCAATCGCCCCGACGAAGAGATAGCCCGCGAAGTGCAGTTGGTCTGACACACTGCGATAGCCCTCGGCCGCCGCGGCGCCGACGCTCACGTAGGCCACGGTCCAGAGCACGCAGGCGGGCACCGTCCAGGTGAGGAAGGTGCGATACCGCATGGTGCTCATGCCCACGGTGAGCGGGATCACCGAGTGCAACACCGGCAGGAACCGCGACAGGAACACGGCGATCCCGCCCCGCCGGGCGAGATAGCGCTCCGCGGCCGCCCAGTTCTTCTCACCGATCCGCCGGCCCAGCCAGCTGCGCCGGATCCAGGGGCCGAACCGGCGGCCCAGGTAAAAACCGATGCTCTCACCGGCCAGGGCGCCCAGGATGACCGCCAGCACCAGGGCGACGTATTCGACGGGCCCCTCCACGGCCGTGCTCGCCACGATCACAATCGTGTCGCCAGGGACAACCAGCCCGATCAGCACCGACGTCTCCAGGAGCATGCCCGCGCCCGCCAGCAGGGTGCGCACGACGGGGTCGACGGCGCTCACGGCGTCCAGGATCCAGTTGAGTACGTCGTTCACCTCGCCAGCCTAAAGCGTGTCCGCGACCTCGTGTTGTGCGCCGGGTCGGCGGTGCTGGCCCGTGTTCTGGGCTCTGGTGGCGACCGGCCTGCGGCACGACACTGAACAGTGGTCAAATTCGGCAGTTCCGGCCGGTCCCGGTACGTGACCAACGGGCTTCAACCGCGCCAGGCTCTGCACCTGCTGTGGGCCGTCCCGGTGGCCATTCTCATCTGCCTGCCGGCATCGGCAGTGGCCGGACTATCGTGGTGCGGGATCAGCGGCTGCAGCGGTGGCGGCTACGGGCTCGACACGAGCGATGCCGGACTCGCGATCCGGGCCTGCATCTTCGCCGCCGTGGTGATGGCCATTCCCTTCGCGCTGATCCCCTGGCTGAAGCCCCGCACCGTGCGGATCGTCCTCGCCGTCCCGATCGGCGCCCTGTGGGGGGTGCTGATGGCCGTTGTCACCCACGGCATCTTCCCGTGGCAGATCGGCTGACCCGCGCATCCCGCCAGCACGGGCCGGCCGCGCCCTAGGCTGGAGCGGTGCCGACCACCCCCAGCCACCCCGACCGCGGCCGCCCCGTGCGCTCAGAGGTGCTGCGTTCGGTTGCGCTGCCGCACTGGCTCGACCCCGCCGACGCCTTCGACCTGCTGTACGCGGAGTCGCCGTACGCGGTCTGGCTGGATGCCGGTGCCGGCGCGAGTTCCGGGGTGAGCTACCTCGCCGCCGCGCACCCCGGCTCGCGGTTCGTCACGGCAGCGGCCCGCGCCGGCACCGTGACCTGCTCCCGACCGCTGGACCCCGCCAGGGCACCCGTCACCTCGGCCGGTAGCATCTTCGACTTCCTGCGCTCGGAATCGGGCAGCGCCGGAGCGGCCTCAGCCGACACCCGGGACGACGCTGACACCCGGGACGACGTCGGTTTCCGGCTCGGCTGGGTGGGCTGGTTCGGCTATGGGCTCGCCAGGTCGGGGGAGGCCGAGAGTCTGCAGGACGGCGAGGTGCAGGACTGGACAGCGGAAGAGAGCGCAGCACCCGACGCCGCGCTGCTTTGTGTGGACCGCGCCATCGCCTTCGACCACGCCGCCCGCACCGTCACGCTGCTCGCCAGCACGGCACCGGGGGAGTCGGGGCAGGGCGCCGAGGACTGGCTGGCCGACACCGCCCGGCGGCTCGAGGCCCGGCGACTCGACGAGCAGACCAGAGCCGCCCGGCCCGCCCGGCCGCAGGCACCCGCCGCGCCTCTCGAGGTGCGCTGGCGGCACAACGCGGCGCAGTACGCCCGGCTGATCGACGCCTGTCAGGACCGCATCGCGGCCGGTGACGCCTACCAGCTCTGCCTCACCAACGAGGTCACCGTCGCCGGCAGCTTCGACCCCCTCACGGTGTACCGGCAGCTGCGCGCCGGGAGCCCGAGCCACCACGGCGGCCTGCTCAGGTTCGGCGCGCACGCGCTCCTGAGCGCCTCGCCGGAGGAATTCCTCTCCGTGACCGGGCGCGGGCGGCTGCGCACCCGGCCCATCAAAGGCACCCGGCCCAGGTCGTCCGACCCGGCAACCGACCGGATGCTCGCCGCCGAGTTGCTCGCCAGCGACAAGGAGCGTGCCGAGAACCTGATGATCGTCGACCTGATGCGCAACGACCTGGGCCGGGTCGCCGCCCTCGGCTCGGTCGCGGTGACCTCGTTGTTGCAGGTCGAGAGCTACCCGCACGTGCACCAGCTGGTCAGCACCGTCGAGGCACGTCTCGCGCCTGGCCTGACCAGTGTCGACGCCATCGAGGCAGCCTTCCCGGCAGGCTCGATGACCGGGGCTCCCAAGGCCAGCGCCATGGCGATCCTGGCCGCGCTGGAAGGCGGCGACCGCGGTATCTACGCGGGGGCGTTCGGCTACCTCGGCAGCGACGGCGCCGTCGATCTGGCCATGGTCATCCGCAGCATCGTGCTCGGACCGGCGGGCGCCTCGATCGGCACCGGCGGGGGCATCACTGCGCTCTCGGTACCCGCCGAGGAAATCGAGGAGACCCGGATCAAGGCCAGGGCCCTGATCAGCGCCATTCAGGCCTCCGCCGGGGTACCGGACCCGGCAGGTGGCCGAGGTTTAGTAACCTAGGAGCTTGGGCGTCGCCAGCGGGATCACTTCGCTGCGCGTAAACGCCACCTCACCACAATGAATGAGAGTCACGTGGCACACGAGCACGACACCATGTCCAACGGCCCCGAGGACGAAGACGGCTACGACTTCGCCGCCATCCAGGCGAAGTGGGCGCCGATCTGGGACGAGCTCGAGCCGTTCCGCACCAGCGACCCCGACGACACACGTCCGCGGAAGTACGTGCTGGACATGTTCCCGTACCCGTCCGGCGACCTGCACATGGGCCACGCCGAGGTGTACGCGCTCGGCGACATCGTTGCCCGGTACTGGCGCCAGCAGGGCTTCAACGTGCTGCACCCGATCGGCTGGGACTCCTTCGGCCTGCCCGCCGAGAACGCCGCCATCAAGCGCGGCATCGACCCGCGCGGCTGGACCTACGACAACATCGCGCAGCAGAAGAAGAGCATGAAGCTCTACGCGGCCTCCTTCGACTGGTCCCGCGAACTGCACACCAGCGACCCCGAGTACTACAAGTGGAACCAGTGGCTGTTCCTGCAGCTGTACAAGAAGGGCCTGGCCTACCGTAAGGACAGCTGGGTCAACTGGGACCCGGTGGACCAGACCGTGCTGGCCAACGAGCAGGTTCTCGCCGACGGCACCTCTGAGCGCAGCGGCGCCGTCGTGGTGAAGAAGAAGCTCACCCAGTGGTACTTCAAGATCACCGACTACGCCGACAGGCTGCTCGACGACCTCAACCAGCTCGAGGGCACCTGGCCGGCCAAGGTGCTCAACATGCAGCGCAACTGGATCGGCCGTTCCATCGGCGCCGACGTCGACTTCGCCATCGAGGGCCGCGAGGAGCGGGTCAGCGTCTTCACGACCCGCCCCGACACCCTTTTCGGCGCCACCTTCATGGTCGTCGCCCCGGATGCCGACCTGGCCGCCGAGCTCGTCGCCGACGCGTCGCCCGAGGTGCGCGAGCGTTTCGCGGCCTACCTGGTGCAGGTGCAGAACAGCACCGAGATCGAACGCCAGGCCACCGACCGGGAGAAGACCGGTGTCTTCCTGGAGCGCTACGCCATCAACCCGGCCAACGGGGAGCGGCTGCCGATCTGGGCCGCTGACTACGTGCTGGCCGACTACGGCCACGGCGCCGTGATGGCCGTGCCCGCCCACGACCAGCGCGACCTCGACTTCGCCCTGCGCTTCGACCTGCCGGTACGCGTCGTCGTCGACACCACCGCACCGGTCACCGGGGTCATCCCGGTGATCACCCCCGGCATGCTGGACGGCTCGGAAGAACTGCCGTCCCTCGACTCCGACGCGCTCGACCCCGCCCAGAGCGGCGTCGCCCTCACCGGCGCCGGTCGCCTGGTGAACTCCGGCCCGCTGAACGGCCTCACCAAGGCGCACGCCATCAAGCGGATGATCGACCAGCTCGCCGCCGACGGCACAGGGCGCGCGGCCAAGAACTACCGGCTGCGCGACTGGCTCATTTCCCGCCAGCGTTACTGGGGCACCCCGATCCCGATCATCCACGGCGAGGACGGCACCGAGATCCCGGTTCCGGAAGATCAGCTGCCGGTGCTGCTGCCGCCGACCGACGGCCTCGACCTCAAGCCCAAGGGAACCTCGCCGCTCGGCGGGGCCACCGACTGGGTGAACGTGGTCAACCCCATCGACGGCACCCCCGCCAAGCGCGACGCCGACACCATGGACACCTTCGTGGACAGCTCCTGGTACTTCCTGCGCTTCCTCAACCCCACCGACGACACGAAGGCCTTCGACCCGAAGGAAGCCGACAAGTGGGCGCCCGTCGACCAGTACGTCGGTGGCGTCGAGCACGCCATCCTGCACCTGCTCTACGCCCGTTTCATCACCAAGGTGCTCTTCGACCTGGGCTACGTCACCTTCACCGAGCCGTTCACGGCACTGCTCAACCAGGGCATGGTCATCCTCGACGGCGCCAAGATGTCCAAGAGCAAGGGCAACCTCGTCTACTTCACCGAAGAGGTCGACAAGTTCGGCGTGGACGCCGTGCGCCTGACCATGGCGTTCGCCGGCCCGCCGGAAGACGACATCGACTGGGCCGATGTGTCCCCGGTCGGCTCGGCGAAGTTCCTCGCCCGCGCCTGGCGGGTCGCCAGGGACGTCACCAGCGCCCCCGACGTGGAATGGAAGACCGGCGATGCGGCGCTGCGCAGGGTCACCCACCGGTTCCTCGCCGACGCCCCGTCGCTGATCGAGGCGTTCAAGTTCAACGTCGTCGTGGCGCGCATGATGGAGCTGGTCAACGCCACCCGCAAGGTCATCGACACCGGCGCGGGCGCCGGCGACGCGGCCGTGCGCGAGGCGGCGGAGGTCACGGCCATGGCCCTGAACCTGTTCGCCCCGTACACCGCAGAGGACATGTGGGAACGACTGGGCTACGAGCCCTGCGTCGCGCTCGCCCAGTGGCGCAAGGCCGACCGCAGCCTGCTGGTCGCCGAGTCCGTGACCGCGGTGGTGCAGGTCGACGGCAAGGTGCGCGACCGCCTGGAGATCTCCCCGAAGATCTCCACCGCCGACCTCGAGGCCGTGGCCCGCGCCTCCGCCGCGGTGATCCGTTCCATCGGCGACCGCGAGATCGTCAAGGTGATCGTGCGCGCGCCTCGGATGGTCAGCATCGTCACCAAGCCGGCCCAGTAGCGGCGCCGGCGCCGGGCCCTCCTCCACAGGCGGGCCCGGCGCCGCCCCGGCACAGCTTCCCGCGGCAGGCCGGTGCGAGAGGCGGTGCGTCGTAGCGTGCCGGCATGGCCTTCGACCCGTTCAACAGCCTCGCTCCCACTTCCCGCGCGCCCTCGCGGGCCACGCCCGGCGGTGCCGGTCGCACCCGGCTCCGCATCGGAGTGGGGGCCGCGATGGTGTTGCTGCTCGCGGCGCTGGGCGTGACCGTCGCCGTGACCGCCATCGGGCAGGTCGGCCACAGCGTCGAGGTGGCGGCGAACCCGGCAGTGACCACGGATGCCGCCGCGAGCCCGGCGGGCGACCAGGGCGGTGCGACCGGCTCGCCGGCACCGGCCGGAGCGACCCCGGCGCCGGGAGTGTTCGTGCACGTGCTGGGCGCCGTGGCACGCCCCGGGCTGTTCGAGGTGCACCAAGGTGCGCGGGTGGTGGACGTCGTTGCCGCCGCCGGCGGGCTGCTGCCCACCGCCGACGAGGCCGGCCTCAACCTGGCCAGGCTCGTCACCGACGGCGAACAACTCTACGTTCCCGCTCAGGGCGAGACCGGGCCCGGACCGCCCGCCGGTGCGCAGGCCGGGTCCGGTCAGGCCAACGGTGCGGCCGCGGGCGGAACCGGGGCTGCCGCGCCGAAGGTCAACCTCAACACCGCGACCCTGGCAGAGCTGGACACCCTGCCGCGCATCGGCCCGGCAATGGCGCAGCGGATCCTCGACTATCGCGATGCGGAGGGTCGATTCGCCAGCGTCGACGACCTGCGCAACGTGACCGGCATCGGCGACAAGACCTTCGCCGCGTTGCAGGACCTGATCACCGTATGAGGCTGGACCTGCGCCTGGCACTGCCGGCCGCCGCCTGCTGGGCCTCGGCCGGCCTGCTCGTGGCGATTCCGGCCGCGGCGGCCATGAGCGCCGCACTGCTCGCCGGCGCCGCCGGGGCCCTGGTGATCGTGGCAGCCCTGCCGGGCGGACCGGCACGGGCCGCTCGCCGGCTCAAGCGCCCAGAACGCCGCCCAGAACGCCGCCCACAACACCGCTCGCTCCTCGGGCAGGTCCTCGGCACCGTCGCCGTCTGCGCCGCAGCGGCGGCGCTGGCCGCGGTGGCGGTGGCCGTGCAGGCGCCGGCGCGGTCGCCGGAGGTGCTGCGCACCGTGCTCAAGGAGCACACCGAGGTGTCGGCCACGCTCACGGTGTCCTCCGCGCCGGTGCCGAGCGCCGGCGTGGCCATCGGCGGCAGCCCGCAGCTACGGTTCAGGGCCACGCTCACCGCGCTCGGGCCGGCGGAACCGGGCCAGCGGGCCGATGCCGGTGCGGCGGGGACCGGGCTGTCGGTTCCCGTCGTCGTCTTCGCCGACGCCGACTCCGGCTCCGGCACCGGCACCCCATCCATCGGCGATGAGATCCGGCTGTCCGGTATGGTGGCGCCCACCGATCCGGGCGATGCCGCGGCCGCGCTGTTCTTCGGCCGCGGCAGCCCCGAGACCGTGCGCACCGCACCGTGGTGGCTGGACTGGGCCAACACCCTGCGCCACGGCTTCGCCGCCGCGGCCGGAGAGTTGCCGGGGGAGGGCGCCGGCCTGCTGCCCGGCCTGGCCATCGGCGACACCACGGGCGTCGGCGACGACCTCGACCAGGCCATGACCACAAGTTCGCTCAGCCATCTCACCGCGGTGTCCGGAGCCAATTGCGCGATCGTTCTGGCCCTGGTTCTCGTGAGTGCCGCCGCGCTGGGCCTGGGGCGCAAAGCCCGCGTCGCGAGCGGTCTGGCGGTGCTGGCCGGATTCGTGGTGCTGGTGACGCCGGAGCCCAGCGTGGTGCGCGCGGCCACCATGGCGACCATCGTGCTGCTGTCCAGTTCACTCGGACGCCCGGGCCGGGGCGTCGCGTCACTGGCGCTGGCCGCGCTGTGCCTGCTCGTCGCCGACCCGTGGTTGTCCCGCAACTACGGCTTCGCGCTGTCCGTGCTCGCGACCCTCGGCCTGCTGGTGCTCGCCGGGCCGCTCACCCGGCGGCTGCGGCGTTGGCTGCCCGCACCTCTGGCCGCGGTCCTGGCGATACCGTTGGCCGCTCAGCTGGCCTGTCAGCCCGTCCTGGTGCTGCTGAGCCCGACCCTGCCCGCCTACGGTGTGCCGGCGAACCTGCTCGCGGCCCCCGCCGCCCCCGTGGCCACCATCGTGGGCCTGGCGGCCTGCCTGCTCCTGCCCTGGCTGCCCTGGCTCTCGATGGCGCTGATCTGGCTGGCCTGGCTGCCCGCCACCTGGATCGCCGCGGTGGCGCAGGCGACGACGACGCTGCCGGGCAGCACCCTGCCCTGGTTGGGCGGCCCGACGGGCGTGACCCTCACCCTGGCCTGCACCGCGGCGGTCCTGGTGCTGCTGGTCGGCCGGACACCCGGCCGGTCGGCGACGCTGCTGCGGGTGGCCAGCGGAGCGTTGGTCTGCGTCGCGGCGGGAACCACAATCGGCACGGTCGTCGGGACCGGGCTGGGCCGGGCAGCGGTGTTCCCGGCGACCTGGCAGATCGCCGCCTGCGACATCGGGCAGGGCGATGCCGTGCTCGTGCGGGACGGCGCGTCGGTCGCCCTGGTCGACGTGGGACCTGACCCGGCCCTGCTCGCCGCCTGCCTGGACACCCTGCAGATCGACCGGGTGGACCTGCTGGTGCTCACCCACTACGACCTGGATCATGTCGGCGGACTGGACGCGGTCCTCGGCCGGGTGGGCACGGCGCTGGTGGGCCAGCCGGAGAACGGCCAGGATGCGGCGCTGCACGAGCGCCTGGCCCGGGGCGGCGCTGACGTGCGTGAGGCCGCCCGCGGAGACTCCGGCAGCCTGGGGGGACTCACCTGGCAGGTCCTGTGGCCGCTCCGGGACTCGAGCCTGATGCAGACCGGCAATCCCGGCAGCGTCAGCATGGTCTTCGATGGTCGCGGTATTCGCTCGGTCTTCCTCGGCGACCTCGGCGAAGAGGCGCAGGCGGCGCTGCTCGCGGCCGGCCCGATCGGGGCCGTGGATGTGGTCAAGGTCGCCCACCACGGTTCCCGCGACCAGAGCGCCGCCCTCTATGCCCAGCTCAGGGCGAGCGTGGGACTGGTCTCCGTCGGCGCGGACAACGGTTACGGCCATCCCACCCGGTCGGTGCTGGACATCCTCGGATCGGCGGGCACCGCCGTGCTGCGCACCGACCAGGACGGACTGGTGGTCGTCGCCCCGGCCGGCCAGGCGCTCCGGGTCTGGACCGAGAAGGTCACAGGCGCCGGTTAGGCTGGGTTGGTAGCGAAGGGAGCCGCGTGGCCGCACGAACAACAGCACAGGCACGAACCGGCAAACCGGCCACCAAGGCCGGTTCCGCGAAGATCCCCCAGCTCGCCTGGCACCAGGTGCGCCCCGCCCCCGTTGTCCTGGTCTCCGGCACCGAGACCTTCCTCGCCGAACGCGCCATCCGGTCGTTGCGGGACTTCCTCAAGCTCGAGGACCCCAGCCTCGAGGTCAGCGACATCCAGGCCGACAGCTACGCGCCCGGCGAGCTGCTCACCCTGGCCAGCCCGTCGCTGTTCGGTGAACCCCGGCTGATCCGGGTCAGCAACGTGGAGAAGTGCAGCGACACCTTCCTCACCGAGGCCATCGACTACCTGCAGAACCCCGCAGACGACACCTACGTCGTGCTGCGGCACGGCGGCGGTGTGCGCGGCAAGAAGCTGCTCGACACCATTCGCAGCGGCGTCGGCGGTGCCGTTGAAGTGGTCTGCGCCGAGCTGAAGAAGGACTCGGACAAGCACGACTTCGCCACCGCCGAATTCCGCGCGGCGGGCAAACGGGTCACCCCGAGCGCGCTGCGGTCGCTGGTGGCCGCGTTCTCCGACGACCTCGCCGAACTCTCCGCAGCCTGCCAGCAGCTCATCGCCGACACCGGCGCCGAGGTCACCGAGACCACCGTCGACCGCTACTACGGCGGCCGGGTCGAGACCAACGCCTTCAAGGTGGCCGATTCCGCCATCGCCGGCCGTCTCGGCGAGGCCCTGGTCACCCTGCGGCACGCCCTGTCCTCCGGTGCCGACCCGGTGCCGATCGTCGCCGCCTTCGCGAGCAAGATCCGCACCATGGCGAAGCTGTTCGGTGTGCGCGGCGGGTCCGCCCAGCTGGCGGCCACGTTCAGCCTCGCACCGTGGCAGGTCGAGCGCGCCCAACGCGATCTGCGCGGCTGGACCGACGAGGGACTGGCCCGGTGCATCGTGATGCTCGCCGAGACCGATGCGGCCGTGAAGGGCGCCGGTCGCGACCCGGTCTTCGCCCTCGAACGGCTCGTCACGGTCATCGCCAAACGCGGCGAATAACGCTCAGAGCCGGTCGGACACGGTGACGGAGGCTCGATTCAGGTAGATCCAGACCCCGTCGGTGTACTCGGGGTTCCCGCAGGTCTCGCCGGTCACCTTCACCGGCAGGATGGTCGCGGAACCGGCCAGGTCGGCCTGCGAGGCCGTTGCGGCGAACGACCCGGGCAGGCTCGGGCAGTACTCCAGTTGCACCCGGCCGTACAGGTCGGTGAACTGCACCTCGATTCGCGCGGTCTGCGCCGGCAGCAGCACGGTGAGCACCACCGCCAGGGCGGCCAACGCCAGCCCGACGACGCCGAAGACCGATCCGAGGATGGTCAGCCCGCGTCCTGGTGTCACCGGATGCGGCGGAGTTGCGGCAGAGTCCGCCGCTGTAGTGTCTGGCGGCTCGGGCGCTGCCGGTACGGGCGCGGCTGGCGCACCGGGCGGCGGCTGCACCTGGGGCCGGCCGGCCGGCGGCGTGGCGGGCAGTGACGCGGCGAACAGCACGCAGGCGCCGGTCAGAACCAGGATGAAGCCGAGCAGACCCGCGAACACCCACGGGCTCAGCCCGGCATAGGCCGTCACCGGGGGAGCGAACCTCAGCCCGACCGCGATCACGGCGGCCGCCACGGCGAAGGCGGCGCCGAGGAACCGGGCCTGACGGCGCCAGGCCGACGGTTTGTCGGGGCCCGGCTGCTGGTGGCCTGTCCGTTCGCTCATCACGCCGCCACCATAGCGTCCGCATGGCAGCACGGAAAGGCCCGGGCCGTACCGGCGCCCCACGCAGAAAACCCCCGCCCAGGAGGGCGGGGGTGTGTCTGTGGTACCTACTGCACCGAGCTTGCCGGCAACACCGAAGTGCGCCCAGCGGGCTGGGTGGTGCTCGTTGGCTTAGAGCGCGTTGACAGCCTTGGCGATAGCGGACTTCTTGTTCGCTGCCTGGTTCTGGTGGATGACGCCCTTGCTGACGGCCTTGTCGAGCTTCTTGGAAGCAACGGCGAGGCTGGCGACAGCCTTGTCCTTGTCACCAGCGGTGACGGCGAGGCGGGTCGCCCGGATGGCGGTCTTGAACTCGCTCTTGACCGCCTTGTTGCGCTCCTGCGACTTCTTGTTCGTGAGGATCCGCTTGATCTGCGACTTGATATTTGCCACGTTTTTTACGCTTTCGTTAGGTTCTTGTTCGGATGGGCCGCCCGGTGATAGAGGGCACCGTGCGGCGAAAATCGTGTGGGGTGGGACCCAACACGCAAGCCAACAGGCAACGATACCAGTTATCGGCCCGGACGGTTGACCGGATCGGGACCGTCAGGGGTGAGATCCGCCTCGATATGGGTGATGATGCGCCTGAGCACAGTATCGAACCGGTGCGGCCGGTGCAGGCTCACCAGATGGCCGGCTCCGGGGACCGTCACAAGGGTGCCGTTCCTGGCCGCTCTGAGGAAGCGTCTCTGGTGCAGCCGGAAGTGGTCGTACGCCCCGTTGACCAGCCATACCCGGCCGGGGAAGGCCCGCAGATCCGCCAGCGGCGACAACCGGCCGGTCGCCGTGAGACCCGCGTCCATGACATCCAGGGCCACCCCGCCGGCGAGGACATCCCGCACGGCGTCCGGAGGGAGCATCCGACGGACCATGACGGTGTGCAACCACAGGCCGCGGTCGGGCAGGCGGTGGATGAGCCGGGCGAGGCGGCGGTAGGCGGCCAGACCCGGCCCGCCCGGTTCGAACGACGAGCCGGCGGCGACCAGGCCGAGCACCCGGTCCGGATTCCTGGCCGCATAGGCGATGGCGTAGTAGCCGCCGAGCGACAGGCCGACCAGGAGCACCGGTCCGCCCAACCGGTCGACACCGGCATCGATGGCGTCGAGTGCACCCTCGAGGGTGAACGGCTCGTCCAGGCGCGATCCATGGCCGGGCAGGTCCACGGCGAGCACCGGATGTCCCGCCGCCGCCAGCCAGTCCCGCTGGTGCCGCCACATGCTGGCCGAGGTGCGGATCCCGTGCACCAGCAGCACCGGGATTCGCGCCCCGGCGGCAGCCATCAGACGCCCCGGATGGTGCCGGACGCTCGGGCGCTGGCGACGGCGGAGGTGCGCGAGCCCACACCGAGCTTGCCGAAGATGTGCACGAGGTGCGACTTCACCGTCGCCTCGCTCAGGAACAGGTCCTGACCGATCTGCCGGTTGGAACGGCCGGCCGCGACCAGGCCGAGCACCTCGACCTCCCGAGGGGACAGCCGGTCCTCAGGGATCCGCGAACGGTCGGCCAAACGGGTCACAATGGCCGGAGCCAGGGCGCTCTGTCCCGCCGCTGCGGCCCGGACGGCTGCGACGAGTTCGGTGGGCGGGGCGTCCTTGAGCAGGTACCCGCTCGCCCCGGCCTCGATGGCGCCGAGGATGTCGGCATCCGTGTCGTAGTTGGTCAGGATCAGCACGTGCGGGGCGCCGGGCACCGCCCGCACCTGCCGAGTGGCCTCGGCGCCCTGCAGCCCGGAACCCGGCTGGGCCCCGCCGAACTGCAGGTCCATCAGCACCACATCCACCCGGCCGGAGGCGGCCAGGGCCACGGCCTCCTCCGCGGTGGCGGCCTCCAGCTCCACCACCAGGTCGGGCTCGGCACCGAGCAGGGCGCGCAGGCCCGCCCGCACCACGGGGTGGTCGTCGGCGAGCAGCAGCCGGATCATGCCTGGCTCTCCCTGATCGGGAATCGGACCGCGACGGCGGTACCGTGACCCGGCGCCGACTCCAGAACGAAGGTTCCGCCGAGCTGTTCCACGCGCTGCCGGATCGCAACCAGGCCGAAGGAGTCCGGGCTCTGGGCCGTGGCGGCCGTGAGGGTGAAGCCTCGGCCGTCGTCGACGATGTCGAGGGCGACCTCGTCGGTCATGTAACTCAGGGTCACCTCGGCGCGACTCGCGCCGGCATGCTGGGCGACGTTGGCCAACGAACCCTGCGCGATCCGCAGCAGGGTCGTCTCCAGCGCCATCGGCAGGGTGATCGGGTCGCCCGTCACATGCAGGCTGACCCTGGTGGCCCGTGCGCTGCCCGTGGAGGTGTGCTCTGCCGACGAGGCGCGTTCAGCCGACGCGGCGAGCCTGGTGAGGGCGCCCGGCAGCGTCTGGGTGTCCAGGGCGGGCGGGGTGAGCTCCCGGATGAATCGGCGGGTCTCCTGCAGATTGGCCGCGGCGGTGTCCCTGGCCAGGCGCAGGTGCTCCAGGGCCGCGGGGTCGGACACCCGGCTCTCGGCGGCGTGCAGCAGCATCTGGATGCTTGACAGGCCCTGCGCGACGGTGTCGTGGATCTCCCTGGCCAGGCGTTCCCGCTCGGCGAGGGTGCCCGCATCCCTGGCGGTTGCCGCCAGTTCGGTGCGGGTGGCGAGGAGGTCCTCGATCAGGTTCTGCCGCTCGGCCGCCTCGCGCAGCAGTGCCCGGTAGCCCAGGCCCACCGCCACTGCTACCGCCGCGCCCACCAGCGGGCCGAGGGTGGCGCCCAGGCTGAGGCCCACGTGGAAGCTCATCGCCCAGATCGTCAGCAGCACGCTGAGCAGCACCAACGGGATGCCCGCGCGGAGGGGCAGGACGTGCAGCTGCAGGAAGAACAGCGGGAAGACGATGAATGCGGCATCCGGCGCCAACAGGGTCAGCGCGAGCCACTCCACCAGCAGAAGCGTCATCCACACCGGCACCACCCAGGCCGACGGCCGGCGTCTGGCCAGCTCGCTGCCGCCCACGTAGGTGGCGAGGAAGGCGACGGCCAGGACCAGGATGACGGCCGTGTCGGCGGCGGGAGCCAGCAGGGTGCGGACGATGACGAGACCGGTCAACAGCACGATCAAGAGGTGCAGGCCGATGCGGAGGCCGGAGAACACCGGGGTGAGGGCCGAGTGTGGCAGCCCGTCGCCGATGCTGGCCGGCGGCATGGGATCCCGGCGGACGGGGCGGGGGCTCAGGGCGATGGTGGACATGGTCCTCTCAGCGTAATCAGGCCCGCCGAACGCGTCATCCGTCGAATGGTTGACCGGCCGGTCACCCCGACGGGTCACACCGGTAGGGCGCGGCATGGGAGAATTGGGCCCATCATGTCACCGAGAGCTCTCAAGGCGCTGGAACCGGCCGCCACCGCCCCCGCGTTCATCCGTAACTTCTGCA
>Ga0247803_1000080_pt1 | contig 57731 bp, 54 predicted proteins | sample UWRJL014104B1_FD_180928 | JGI IMG/M metagenome (GOLD analysis project Ga0247803, IMG submission 180928) | Plant litter microbial communities from Arlington Agricultural Research Station in Wisconsin, United States - UWRJ-L014-104B-1 | ecosystem: Environmental > Terrestrial > Plant litter >... | reverse complement strand
TAAAAAAATAAAGGTTTTGCATGGAATTAATCCACATAATATTCCAAGGGATACAATTAATTCAGCAGAACCTGTTGTTTTTAAACAGTTGACTAATGATTGGCCTATAGTTCAAATAGGCAAAGCTTCTGATCAAGCATCAGCTGACTACCTAAAATCATTTTATAATGGCAGCCCTACTATCGTATGTAAAATCCCTACTGAAAATAAAGGAAGAATGTTTTACAGCGATGACTGTACCAAGCTTGATTATGAAAGCTTTAGAGGACGTATTGATGAAACTTTAGATGCTATTTTAACAGGTGATCCAATAGATGGCCCTGCGTACTATATTGCATCAAATATTATTGATACTCACTTACCTGGCTTCAGACATGAAAATGATATTGTAATTCCGAGAGAGAAACATCCGGATGCAATTGAAGAAAGAGTTAGTATATGGATTGGCGGTACAACGACAGCCACTTGTCACTTTGATGCACTAGACAATATAGCTTGTTGTGTTTCTGGTAAGCGTAGGTTTACGCTTTTTCCTCCAGATCAAATAAGCAACCTTTATCCTGGGCCTCTTGACCCAACACCTGGAGGGCAAGTCATTAGCTTAGTTGATTTTAAAAACCCTGATTTTAAAAAATTCCCTCGCTTTAAGGATGCACTCTCAACAGCTCAAGTCGCCGACTTAGGACCGGGGGACGCTTTATATATACCCAGCATGTGGTGGCATAATGTAGAGAGCCTAGCACCTTACAATATATTGGTTAATTACTGGTGGGAAGATGCACCAGCCTTTTTGACGACCGGTATGAATGCACTGCATATGGCGATGCTTGGAATTCGGGATAAATCTGCTCATGAGCGAGAAGCATGGAGGCACATTTTCAATCATTATATTTTTGACGGGGTTGGAAAATCTAACTCTGTTATTCCTGCAGAGGCGAGAGGTTTTTTACAGACCTTGGATAGACTCGGGGCCAGAAAGTTAAGAGCTTTGCTTATTAACAAATTAAATCGTTGATGCTAATAAAAGTGATGAGTAGAAAATGTTAAATAAAAAAATGAAAATAGTTATTGCAGGTGGCGGTACAGCGGGCTGGATTGCAGCGGCCGCGCTTTCGAATCAAATGGGCGAGCTGCTTGATATTACCTTGGTGGAGTCTCAGGAAATAGGCACAATTGGTGTTGGGGAAGCTACAATCCCGCCCATGAGAACCTTTCATCGATTATTAGGCATTGATGAACAAGAGTTTATGAGAGCGACGAATGCTACATTTAAACTCGGCATTCAATTTGAAAACTGGAAACAAATTGGTGAAAAATATTTTCATTCCTTTGGTATAACAGGCAAGCAAACAATAATTACTGACTTCATCCATTTTTGGCTTAGGGGTCGAGAATTGGGAATAGCCCATGAGTTTGGTGATTATTGTCTTGAGTTTAAGGCAGCATTAAAAGATCGCTTTTCCATAAGCTCTCAGACCAAACCAAATTATGCATTCCATCTTGATGCTGGACGTTATGCAAGCTTTCTTAGAAAACGCGCTGAATCTCGCGGTGTAATACGAGTGGAAGGAAAAATAGCCGATGTACATCTAAACCCAGAATCTGGATTTATTGCTTCACTCAAAATGGAGTCAGGTCAAGAAATACAGGGAGATTTATTTATAGATTGTACTGGCATGAGAGGCTTATTGATTGAGCAGTCTTTGCAGACAGGATTTGAGGAGTGGGGACATTGGTTGCCCTGCGATAGTGCTATTGCAATCCAAACTGAAACTACCACTCCCCCTGTACCTTATACTAAATCGATTGCACACCATGCTGGTTGGCGCTGGCAAATTCCTTTGCAACATAGAGTTGGAAACGGAATAGTTTTTTCAGGTCATCATTTGTCAAATGATGAAGCAATCAATATGTTACTTTCGAGCGTGGATGGGAAAGTACTCACTGAACCCAATGTAATAAAATTTAAAACGGGCCGACGCAAAAAATCTTGGAATAAAAATTGTATCGCGATGGGTCTCGCCTCTGGCTTTTTGGAGCCATTAGAGTCAACCAGTATTCATATGATCATGACAGCGGTAACCCGCTTGATGCAGTTGTTTCCTCATGGTGAAATCAAACAGTCCACCGTTGATGAATACAATATGCAGGCAGAAAGCGAATTTATAAGAATCAGGGATTTTATTATATTGCACTACAAAGCTACAGAGCGTGATGACAGCCCCTTTTGGCGTTATTGCAAGGATATGGAAATTCCTGCTGATCTTAAGCATCGAATGGCACTTTTTAAAGATTTTGGAAAATCTAACCAAGTTGAAGGTGAGCTATTTCGATTGGATTCATGGACTCAAGTTATGCTTGGCCAAGGAATTATGCCTTCATCGTATCATCCGGTTGTTGAACTAATGCCTGAACAAGATCTAAAACAATTCTTGAACAGTATTGCAGTAGATGTCGACAACAACATTGCAACCATGTCAAAACATCAGGATTTTATTAAAAAATATTGTAACAGCAAGTAATTTTTAACGGGCAAGATACGATGCGGGATACTTTAATACCAAGATTGCACCCTGAACTTTCCTATAAAATCTACAATATTGGTAGAGAGCAAACCCCCTTGCTCGTTATAGATAACTTTATTCAAGATGCACATTTATTGGTAGAGTTTTGCGAGTTAAACACCCAATTTAGCAAGGTAGATAATTTTTATCCTGGCCTGCGAATGGAAGCGCCAACGAAATATCTACAATCGATTCATCACTATTTGGTCGAACTATTGGAAGGTGTATTTGAACTACCACGCGATAAAATGGCGGGAGGAAAATCGCTTTACTCCATAGTGGTTACACCGCCAGATCAATTAGAACCCATTCAATGCATACCACATATCGATTCATATTTAAGTGGTGATCTAGCCTGCGTTCATTATCTTTGTGATAAAGAAAAAGGCGGTACATCATTATATAGACACAGAAAAACTGGCTATGAAACAATCACCAGTACAAACATCGATTTTTACAAAGAATGCTTGTTTAATGAAGGAGCATTAGAGCTTGAAAAAAAATCCTACATGAATGGTTCTAATAATTATTTCGAGCAAATTGCTGAAGTAGACGCCGTGTTTAATCGCATTATTATTTATCCGTCAAATATTCTTCATTCAGGCAATATCCCTTCTAACTTTGATTTTGATCCGCACCCCGCAACAGGAAGACTCACACTCAACTCGTTTATTTTTAGACGACGTGAGGCAGCAATATAAAGCTAAGTTTAAAAACCTGCGTGCGCAGGCGACGTTGCCGGAGGTTAGCTCATCCGCTAATATGACGCTTCATTAAGGTTGGCCTCGATATGTTGCAGATGTTTAATATCAAACGTCTAAATCAATCTTTGCCAGCCTTCTTTGCTTTCAAGGAGCTAACGCGATAGTTTTTTAGTCCGTTGGATTAACAAAATGTCTTTCAATCGAGATATTGAGTTCCTTGCAGCGAGCAACTGAAAATAAGCAGCACAACACCTTAAAAAGAATAAATTTATGAAAATCACAGACTTCCATTCATTACTGGATACCAACTCCTCCGAAGAACCTCTTGCACCTATAGCATTGAATGGGAATGAACTTCAGGAGCTTGTAAGCCCAATCTCTTGCGAGGAGTTTGTAAATTCCTATTTCTCCCGTGCCTCACTGAATGTAAAAGGGCATCTACAAAAATTCGACCACATTTTCAGTTGGGGCAGATTGCGGCAAGCCCTTGCAAGAGGAGAGAAAATCCGGGATAGACGCTACAACATAACTGCATCATTCGCTGGCGGAGAAGATTCTGGAAGCTCCCGACACATGATGGAAGCGCATCATAACCAAGTAACTGAGCTACTAAATGCGGGCGCAACAATTTGTATCACTAACATCCATATGGCCGATTCATCTCTTGCACGATGGGCCCAAGCAATTCGTACACAACTTAACTTTACCGGCACCGTGGGTATAAATTGCTACGTCTCGGCAGATGGTTCCGGATTGCCCATGCATTACGACAAAAGAGTTGCCACAACGCTCCAGATTGCTGGAAAGAAGCGATGGAGATACTCTACAGAGCCGGCAAAGGCTTGGCCCGATGACAATCAGGTATATCAAGAAGGACAGGTTGAATCGAGTGCCGGAAAATTACCTCCCGATATGGAATTTCGCGAAGTAGAGCTAAACCCTGGCGATATGCTTTGTCTTCCAGCCGGAGCTTGGCATTCTGCCCGCGGCGTCGGCTATTCATTGGCCCTGAACCTTTATTTCGCGCCTAGAAACCTTCTGGATCAGTTAGTTCCTCTACTTCAGGATTTTGCAGCCTCTAACGAAAATTGGCGAGGCGGCCCACCCGCCACGGTAGAAAAAACTCAAGGCACTATACCAGAGACAGTCTCAGCATACATGCGCGAACGACTCAACGAGTTTCACAAGATGGCACTGGAAACTATAGATGGTCCCGATGCGCTAATCGAGCCTTGGCTGAACTCATTAACATATAACCCTTACACTGGATGGCATCCAGATCCACTCTTGCCTATTCCAGCGGTGAGGCAGGATCAACGATTTCACATCGCAATAGGATCGTTTCGTTTCATTGAAACCCAAAATAACGTGATTGTACCTTGTGATAATGGTGTACTTAGATTTCCAATTGCTTTAGCGCTTATTTTTCAACGACTCTCTACTGAAAAAGGAAGTTTTACAATACCTGAAGTTCTATCATGGCAGCAAAGGCCAGACGTTACTTCTCCAAATGAGCTGATGTCCTACTTGCAAGCGTTATATATAAATGGAATTCTCAAGATGGTCTAGATTTCTTAATTGGCATAGTTATCTGTCGCTAGAGATTTTATTAAGCTATAGAATGTGATAGTAGAAATTTATTTTGCACTATCTAAGGGATATGGAGATCCCTAATGGCTTTATGCATCGAATAAAGGTTTTTAAAGATTCCAGGAAATCCAGTTAGGGTGAGAACGAATTGTTTAGACTAGTATAACCTCCTCCCACTTATGCTTAATTATTCCCTGTTTTTACAGCAGCACAAGACATTTCCAAAGCCCTTCCTAGGAAAACACCTAGCTTACACCCCCCACGATTCAACGGTAAAAACCCCTACTTTTTAAACGTTGTATTAGCAGAACTGAGCCGATAAGATACGCCAGCATTCACCTATAACGGATTCATAACAGGTACCTTTACCATGCGCGATTTTCGCTTTTCTTTTATTTTCTCTTTTATCTGTATAAGCCTCGCCGCTTATTGGGGTTATTCCAACGGGGGCATTAACGGGCTTGTTGTTGCGTTAACGATTACAGCCATCCTCGGTATTATGGAAATCAGCCTGTCATTTGATAACGCGGTGGTTAACGCCTCAGTGCTCAAAGATATGGATGAATACTGGCGCAAGATGTTCTTAACCGTCGGCATCATCGTGGCTGTATTCGGTATGCGTTTGGTGTTCCCCATCCTGATCGTAGCTGTTGCCTCTGGCCAAGGCTTGATTGATGTTATGAATATGGCACTCAAACAACCCGACCTTTACTCACAACACCTTATGTCTAGCCACACCTCTATTGCCGCGTTCGGCGGTATCTTCTTATATATGGTGTTCTTAGGCTTTTTGTTAGATGACGCCAAAGAAGTTCACTGGCTTGGAGTGATAGAAGAGAAGTTAGGCCGTTTAGGTAAAATTGACTCCATTCAAGTTGTTATTGGCTTGATCACATTGCTGTTGCTGCAACATTACTTACCTATTACTCCAGAACAAAAAGCCACGGTATTAATGTCGGGCGTATGCGGCTTGGTGCTCTATGTTGTTGTGGATAGCTTAGGCAGCTTGTTTGAGAACGAAGAGACCGGTGATGCTGCGGTTAGTGTGGCAAAACGCAGCGGTGCTATGGCGTTTGTGTACTTGGAAATTCTTGATGCCTCTTTCTCGTTCGATGGTGTAATCGCCGCGTTTGCGATCACCAAAGATGTTGTCATTATTATGTTAGGCTTGGCCATTGGCGCGATTTTCGTTCGTTCTATGACCATTTATTTAGTTAATAAAGGCACATTGCAAGAATACATTTACCTTGAGCACGGTGCGCACTACGCCATTGGTATCTTAGCGATCATCATGTTTGTATCGATTCATCAACATGTACCGGAGCTGTTTACAGGCTTGGTGGGCGTTGGTTTCATTGTGGCAGCCGTTATTTCTTCGGTTATCTACAAGCGTAAGCAGGCTAAAGAAATCAGTTAAAGAAGTGTCAAGGTATCGCTGTAAACCTTGTAATTCAGTAATGCGACCTTACTCATAGAACTAGCTTAGGTGGCTAAGGTCGTAAACAAACTACACGATACCCTTGTAGATTTTGCTGAGTTACAGACTCGATTGATGACGACTTAATTACCAAATTTATTGTTTTATTAAATGTTCCACCCTTTTTACTTAACCAAAACTTTTCTCAAAAACCGTAAGGAGTATTAACAATGGCTATTAGTTTACAGAAAGGCGGCAACGTAAATTTAAACAAAGAAGCCCCAGGCCTGAAGAAATTAGTGGTAGGTCTCGGCTGGGATCCACGCGCTACCGATGGCAAAGAATTTGACCTCGATGGCAGCGTATTTTTGTTGAACGCAACCGGCAAGGCGCGCTCTGATGCCGATTTCATTTTCTACAACAACTTGAAATCAGCTGATGGCTCTGTAGCTCACAGTGGCGACAACCGCTCTGGTGAAGGTGATGGCGACGACGAAACCGTAACTGTCGACTTGGATAAAGTACCTGCAGATGTAGATAAAATTTCTGTATGCGTAACTATTCACGATGCTACTGCGCGTAACCAAAACTTCGGTATGGTTTCTAAAGCGTTCATCCGCTGCATCAACGGTGCTGACAACAAAGAAATCGCACGTTTCGACTTGTCTGAAGACAGCTCAGTTGAAACCGCCATGATCTTTGGTGAAATCTACCGCGCTGGCGCAGAGTGGAAGTTCAAAGCAATCGGTCAAGGTTTTGCTGGTGGTTTGGCACCTTTGGCTCGTTCTTTTGGTATTGACGCTTAATTTTTACCGTTTGTAATTGCAGGTTCACAGGGTGCCAACCTCTCGTTGAGAGGCCTCATTTTCGGCACATTGTGAGCCTGTTTTACTCTGGCGCTAGACATATTAATTATTAGGATTTTTTTAGATGCCTACCTTTACGTCAACCGGTGAGATAGATCCCTTTCTGCATGTATCCATGACGAAGGGCGAAAAAATTTATTGTGAATCGGGCGCGATGGTGATGATGGATTCCACTCTCGAACTCAAAGGCAAGATGACCGGCGGCCTTGGCAGCGCGATTATGCGTCGTTTTGCTAATGGCGAATCTTTGTTTCAGCAACACATTGAAGCAACCGGTGGCGATGGTGATTGCTTGTTATCGCCCGGTATGCCAGGAGCCATAGAAATTCTGGATATTGGCGACCGCCAATACACCTTGAACGATGGCGCTTTTGTGGCAGCAACCGATAAAACCCAAATGAAAGTGCGCACCCAGAGTATTGGCAGCGCTTTGTTTGCCGGTTCGGGCGGTTTCTTTGTGATGGAGACATCGGGCATCGGCCAAGTTGTAGTCTCCGGTTTTGGCTCCATGTTTCAGCTAGACGTTGAACCCGGCAAAGATGTGATTATCGATAACACCCATGTGGTCTGTTGGGATAGCACCTTACGTTACGAAGTTTCAGTGACTACCGCTAGCGGTGGTGGCTTGGGCGGCATGATTGGCAATTTAGTCAACAGTGCTAAAAGTGGCGAAGGTATTGTTTTACGTTTTAGTGGTTCAGGCAAAATTTGTGTGTGCTCGCGCAACCGCGATTCGTTCGCCAGTTGGGTTAGCAAAGCCATAGGTGGCGGAGCTTAATTATAGGCGGCGGCGCCTAATTACAGGCAGCAACACACATCCAATAACTCGCATTAACAACCATCCATAATTTTTAAAAGGAAAACATCATGGCTCTTAACCTCTCTAAAGGTCAGAAAATCTCTCTCGATAAAGAAGCTGGTACGCAATTAACACAAATCATCATGGGCCTCGGCTGGGATCCCGTGAAGAAAAAAGGTTTGTTTGGTTTTGGTGGCGGCTCACAAGAAATCGATTTAGATGCATCATGTGTTCTGTTTGACGAGCAAAACAACCAAACCGACGTAGTCTGGTTCAGACAGCTTAAATCGAAAGACGGCTCCATTATTCACACCGGCGACAACCGCACCGGCGAAGGCGATGGCGACGATGAACAAATCATTGTTAACTTGACTACCGTACCTGCCAATGTAAAAAGCTTGGTATTCACGGTAAACAGCTTCACTGGCCAAAACTTCTCACAAGTAGACAACGCGACTTGTCGCATTGTTAACGCCAGCAACAACCAAGAAGTAGCGCGTTTTAACCTGAGCACCTTAGGCAACCATAATTCTCAAATTATGGTGAAACTCTACCGTCACAACGGCGAGTGGAAAATTCATGCAATTGGTGAAACTGGCAATGGCCGCACCTTTGGCGATTTGATTTCACAAATCACCCCGCACCTCTAATTCAATTTTCCGCATTAACTGATGCTCATATATTTATTCGTCGTCATCCTCGCGTAGCGGGGATCCAGCTCTTGGTTAGAGTTCGTAACCGCTGGATCTCCGCTACGCGAAGATGACGATTCCCCCGTTAAATATAGATTTGTCTAAGTCTTGGATTAGCGCCAACACTAATGCGAATAGAGCTTTTAATTTCACATTTATTGTTAAGGTAACTCCATGCTGCGTGTTTGGTTTAATAAAACGTTTTCTTCAGTAGCCGCAGCCATCCGCCTTATTCGCGAGGCAGATACTTCTCGCGAATATCATATTATCTGCACCCACACCAAAGCCTTCTCACCAGTATTTTTGGCGGCGCACGAATCTGCTATCGAGCCCAATAACCTTACAGGCCAAGCTTATGTGGAGTGGTGTTTAGAATTCTGCCGTGAACAACAAATCGCTATTTTTGTGCCCGGCAAAGAAGCCGGTTTAATCAGCGCTGCCAAAGAAAGCTTTGCTGCACAAGACACTCGCGTACTCAGCGTTGCCGATCAGCAAACTATTGAACTGCTGAACGATAAAGCCGCGTTTTACCATCATGTAAAACTACCGCTGGCACCGCCCGCCGAGTTCACACAGTTTGAGAACTTGGAACAATTTGAAACCGCCTACGCCGACTTGCGCGAGCGCCACCCAATCCTGTGCGTAAAACCATCAATTTCTGTTTACGGTTTGGGCTTTAGCATTCTCAACGAAGCGCGCTCCAGTGCGCAGCTTTTGTTGGAAGGCGTGCAATACCAAATGGGCTTGGAAGATTTTCGCCGTGGCATAGCTACTTTGGGCGAATTCCGCACCATGCTGCTCATGGAATATCTTGATGGCCACGAATACAGCGTGGACTGCCTCGCTGACAATGGCCGATTGGTCTGTGCCATTCCGCGCAAAAAATCGCTCTTGGTTGGCCACGGTCAAACCATTGATGTGCGCGACGATATCCAAACCTGCGCCGCTGAACTGGCCGCGCAGTACAACTTGAACGGTATTTTTAACGCGCAATTCCGCGAAGGCCGCAATGGCTTACGCCTGCTGGAAATCAACGCGCGCATGTCTGGCGGTATCGGCATGGCCTGCCTTGCAGGCGCTAACCTGCCCTACCTAATGCTGGTTGGTTTTGATCGCGGCTATGAAGGCTTGGCAATTCCAGAGCTTAAGAATGGCATTCGCATAACAGAAATGTCCCAGCCGGTAATTTTGTAATGGGCACACTGTAATGAACCTTGCAGCTCAATCTTTAAACAGTGAAGCAGGCACTGCAGCAAGCCGAACAGAGACGCGCTCCGTCGAGTTGCCCACTGGCCATATGCAGCTCGTTGCAGAAACTAACACCTTCGCATTGGATGACTTAATAGGCTTTGCCGCGCGCGCTAATCCCAAGCGCGGCTTTCTGTTTATGAGCAAAGTGTTGGGCAAACACTGGCCAGTAATGCCCAGCACTATGCTGGCTATGCATGAAGATTTAGCAGCGCGCATTCCCGCCGATTTGCCGGAGCCCGTGGTGTTTATCGCCATGGCAGAAACCGCTATAGGTTTGGGGCAAGGCGTGTTTGAAGCTTACAAAACTGCCAAGCCCGATTCGGCTGCACTGTTTTTACACAGCTCACGCTATCACGTAGCCAATGCGCCGTTGATTGAATTTGCCGAAGCCCACAGCCACGCACCGCAACAGTTTTTACATATGCCGGTGGACGAAAGCTTCCGTGAGATTTTTGCTACCGCACGCTCATTGGTCTTGGTAGATGACGAAGCCAGCACCGGCAATACCTTTGTGAATTTGACCAACGTATGCCGCGATCTAAGCCCAGCGCTGGAACATTTGCATTTGGCAGTAATAACCAACTTTATGGGCGCTAGTTCTGATGCAGAGTTATCTGCTCGGTTTGGCATTAACACCACCATGGGCGCAAGCCTAAGCGGCAGTTACGAGTTCACACCCAGAGACTACCAACACCCGCCCGCCACAGCGCAACTTTTTGCTGCTCACGCCGAGCGCGGCGCGAGCGATAAATTTGGGCGCATGGGCTTGAGCGATAAACTCCTCATACCCACCGCCTTAGCTGAACGTTTGGCTGCCAAGATCAAACCTGATGAATCAGTATTGGTACTTGGCACTGGCGAATTTATGCATATGGCTTTTTTGCTGGGGCGCGCCCTAGAAACGTGTGGAGCGAAAGCCTGCGGCCTCAAGGTGATGGTGCAATCCACCACCCGTTCGCCAATATTGCTGTGGGGCGCGGTCAGCCACACCTTGAGTTTCCCCGATAACTATGGCGAAGGTGTCGCCAATTTTCTCTACAACGTAACACCAGGCCAGTACGATCACGTGTTTATTTGCCACGAAACGCCTGTTAATAAAACCTCAACCACCGATGCGCTACACCAAATAGCCCAAGCACTCGGCGGTGCACATTTACTCCATTTTTTAAGTGAGACCCGCATTGAAGACGTTTTTGTTTGTTGACCTTGATGACACCTTGTTTCAAACACCCATTAAGGTGCCCAATGCCCTAGATTTGGAGCCAGTTGCTTACCTGAAAAGCGGCGACCCCATTTCCTATACCACCGCGAAACAGCGCGCGTTGTTTACCATGCTCAACGGCGATATGACGTTGATACCCACAACCGCACGCAATCACGATGCACTCAGTCGGGTAGATTTGCCCTTTGCCAGCTATTCCATTATCGATTTCGGTGGCGTGGTCTTGAAACCGGACGGCTCGGTGGATGAAACCTGGGCAGACATAATGCGCGCCGATATGGCGCAAGCGCTGGCAGGCCTTCATGCCGCCATGCACGTCATTGACGACTACGCCGCAAGCGCTGGTTTTAAAGCTCGCGCACGCTTGGTAGAAGACTGTGGTACACCGTTTTACATCGTTGTTAAAGACCCGGACAAACAAGCGGGCAATCTGGAACTCATCGAGCGCGAGGCGGTATTACCCTGGCTTGCAGCCATCAACGCTGGCGCTGGCAGCGATTTCTGCGTACATCGCAACGCTAACAACCTTGCGATTCTGCCTAAAACGCTTAATAAAGCTCGCGCAGTTGCTTACGTGCGCCAAATATTGGAAGCCGAACACGGCGAAATCATCACTTTTGGCATGGGCGATAGCACCTCTGATGCCCGTTTTATGGCCAGTTGCGATTACACAATCATCCCCAAAGGCTCGCAACTTGCGGCTCATACGGTAGAAAGTTTATGAGCACGCTCTTGGCTCAATCTGCACATTTTCATGGCAGCTATGGGCCGGAAGATGTCATTTTTCTGCTGAAAATATTGCCCGAACAGCCATTTGTTTCAGTGGCCGATAAAGAACAGTTGATCCAGTCTGGTCAGCGCCATTACAGCGAAATGCTCTCGCCTGAGTCTCTACCCTCGCCCGCCTATCTCAGTGTATTCGAGCAGGCTTTTACGGCGAATCGCCAGCGTATGGCGCGGGATTGTTTAATGCTCGCCAGCCTGATTAGCGACCAGCAAAGCGGCGAGATTGTGCTTGCGTCACTCCTGCGTGCGGGAACGCCCATCGGCGTAATTCTCAAGCATATTTTGGAGCAGGTATTTAAGCGCAAGGTTAGCCACTATTCGCTCTCGATCATTCGCGACCGCGGCATTGACGAAAACGCGCTTGATCATATTTTACAGCAAGGTCATGCGCCAGAAGCCATCGTATTTGTAGACGGCTGGACGGGTAAAGGCGTGATTTCCGGCGTACTTGAAGAAGCAATTGCCAGCTATAACCTGCGCAAGCAAGTGAACATTAACGGCGGGTTGTTTGTACTGGCGGATTTGGCGGGCAGCGCGGCGGTAAGTGCATCGGGCGAAGATTACTTGATTCCCTCCAGCATCTTAAACGCCACGGTTTCAGGCTTGGTGAGTCGCTCAGTGCTTAACGATCAAATCGGTGCAAACGATTTTCACGGCTGTATTTACTATCAAGAATTCGCTGCACAGGATCAGTCGCAAGCGTTTGCGAATGCGATTATTGCGGATGCACTCGCGCTCGCGAGCGAAACCACACCAAATGCTAAACCGGCTGATAAGCTTCAGCTCGCCACTATTTCCAGCGCATTTTTAGCGCAAGCTATGGCGGATTACGACATCGACAATGTAAATTTCATCAAACCCGGCATAGGCGAAGCTACTCGTGTATTGCTACGCCGCATGGCGCGCCTGCTGATTTTGCGCGACCCCGATGTGGTGGATGTTGCCCATTTGCGCGTGCTGGCCGAACAAAAATCTGTACCCATTATTATCCAACCCAACCTGCCTTATCAGGCTGTTTCACTTATAGGAAGTGCATTAGATGGCTAGAAACACTGTACTCGGGGCGTCACTTTATGTCCCAGCCACCCATAAGGATTTGCAAGCGATTGCGAATGGAACAGTGCTGAGCCATTTGCGCTCGGTAATTTTTTGCACCGAAGATGCAGTATCGGCGCGGGACGTTGGCGCGGCCTTAACAAACCTTGCCCACACGTTATTGCACATGGTTGAACGCACGGATACCGAGCGCTTTGTGCGCGTGCGCAACCAACAGGTAATGATGCAAGTATTGCAAATGCCGGGCGCCGAAAAGCTCACCGGTTTTGTGATCCCAAAAGCCACACGCCACAACTTCGAAAGCTATTTTTGCCAAGTGCAAAACACTCAGCATCTACTGATGCCAACGCTGGAAACGGCAGATGTATTCGATGAAACAGAAATGAAAAAATTTCGCCGAGTTTTAGACAAACCCCATGTGCGCGACCGAATTCTTGCGCTTCGTATTGGCGGCAATGATTTGCTCGCGCTACTTGGCATTCGTCGCCCGAATAATATGACCATCTACCGTACACCACTCGGCTTAGTGATAGCGCGTTTGGTCACCATTTTTCGCCCCTACGGTTTTGCACTCACAGCACCCGTGTTCGAATATCTAGATAACCCAACGCTGCTCGATCAAGAAGTCAGTGAAGATTTAGCGCACGGCCTCGTGGGCAAAACCGCGATTCACCCCACGCAAATTGAATCTATTGAAAAACATTACGGCGTATGCGAAAAAGACATAGAAATGGCACTGCGCATTATCGATACAGACAGCCCCGCCGTGTTCAAAATGCATAATTCCATGTGCGAAGTCGCTACTCATCGCTCATGGGCTCTGCACGTAGTCGCACAAGCACGGGTATTTGGTACGCGTAAAAAAGTTGACGCAAATGAACTCCATAATCACAGCGGATTAAAGCAACCGACTTATTCTTAATATGAGTCAACCGTTGTAAGGGGGAGTCGTCATTCCCATATTAAGTAGATCAGCACTCAAGCTAACAACCTCATAACCGCAAAACGATAATTATTTAAAACCCATAAGGAGCCTCACCATGGCCACACTAGCTCGCGGACAAAAAACCAAACTGGCTGACATAGGTTGCTCCGGCCCATTCCCGCTGGTATTGCAAGTCGCCGCAGCGGGCTTGGAAATTGATATCGCTTGTTTTGGCTTAGATGCTAACGACAAATTATCCGACGACCGCTACATGGTGTTCTTCAACCAAACCGCTTGCCCCGGCGATGCAGTCACGTTTTCAACCGCCGCAGATCAATCAACATTTAAAATTAATCTCGCAGGTTTGCCCAGCAGCATTCAAAAACTTGTTTTCACCGCTTCCATTACTGGCGCGGGCAGCATGCGTTCAATAGGCGCGAGTAATTTGCGTTTAGGCGATGCAACGTTTGCATTCTCTGGCAGCGATTTCCAAGATGAAAAAGCCATCATCGTTGGCGAACTTTATCAACGCGATAATCAATGGCGCTTCGGTGCCGTCGGCCAAGGTTTTAACGGCGGTTTATCTGCACTCTTAACGAATTTTGGTGGCACTGAAGCAGCACCAACTAACGCGCCTGCACCTACACCAGCAGCGACCACACCAGAATCCACCGCACAAGAACCAAAAAAAGTATCCCTATCTAAAGTCACTCTTGCCAAACGCGGCGATAAAGTGTCGCTAGAGAAAAAAGGCAACCAAGGGTTTGGCCGCATAGTTGTCAACCTCAATTGGAACCAAGCCGCGCTACCTAATAGCCAACCCGCAGCGCCCAGTTTTTTAACCAAAATTATGGGCGCAGCCGGCAAACCGCGCTCAAATGGTATCGACTTAGATTTGGGTTGTATGTTTGAATTGGCCGATGGCCGCCGTGGAATTGTGCAAGCGCTCGGTGATAGCTGGGGCAGCTTTAATCATCCACCATTTGTCCATTTGGATAGCGATGATCGCTCAGGTAATAATGTAAATGGCGAAAATATTTTTATTAACGGCGATGAACTACATCAACTTAAACGCCTACTCATCTTCACCTTCATTTACGAAGGCGTTGCCAACTGGACTCACACTAACGGCATAGTCACCATCACCACACCCAATCAGCCGCCCATTGAAGTAAAACTCGATAACGGCACCAACGCATTAATGTGTGCCATCGCCATGATTGAAAACAGCGGCGGTAATTTGCAGGTCACTAAAGTGGTGGAATATTTTGAAGGTAATCGCCAAAAAATGGCACACGAAATGATGAATGATCGTTTTGGTTTTGGGTTGAATTTTAAACCGGGATCGAAGGGTTAATTGCTTAAAAGATCTTATTCACTATTTATTCTAGTGAGGGTTAACCACAAAGTGGTTAACCCAGCTGACCAAAAACTCAATTCTCTTCCGCATCATCCGGGCGAATGTAAACCTTATAGTTATCTCTGTAATCATCCAAATTATCGCGAATTAATTCTGCGTAGCGGCCAGTGAGATATTTTTGTGCGCTTTCAACTTCGTCGATATATTCTTTGCGGTCAATGGATGAGCTGGCAACTACAAATGCATTAAAGCGCGCAGCGGCATTTAAAAGTGCGGCGCTGACTACACCGGGGTCTGCATCATCGCAAGCGCTATTGGCTTTTTCGATAAAGGCATCCACTAAATCCCAAAATTGACTATCTTCTGCATTGCTCATGATTTACCTGCGACTAAAGAATAAAGAAAAAGCGCTGCCGTTAGGTCAGCGCTTCATTATAGCGATAAAACTCGCCGAGTTGAGGCTTATTGTTACGGATTAATAACGCGCTCAGGGCGTGCTGCAGGCGTTTTAGATGAAGGCATAAATATCCAGAGAAGAATGTAAGTAATAAATCCTAAACCACCGACAAGCAACGAGACAACAAAGATCACGCGCCATAGCCAAGAAGGGATTGGCGTATATTCACCAAAGCCGCCGCAAATACCCGCCAACTTAATATCAGTTGCCGATTTTTTTAGATCGCGCAATTTCAGTTCTTCACTCATAAAATTCTCCCCCATAAAACACAGCTACAGTTTTAAATTTCATACCGGTTATTACGCAGCCAAATCGATCCCGCAATAAAGGCAGAGCCTATAACAATTGATATTAGCAACCCGGTTGCAAGGTGGGGATCGAACACCATAGATTGATCCGCGCCTGAAATATGATCCACTCCCAAGCTTTTGATTGCTTTTGTAAACATTGCCCAATAGGCAATTAATGTGTCTATAACACGCAGATTAATTGCAAACCACTCTTGCGAAATTTTATCAAGAATGACTAATCCTACCGGCAATACTGAACTGAATAGGAAGGGTGATTTTTTAGCCCACGCCGATGACAACATCGTAAAACCTATAACTGGCAAAAGCAGTAACAAACCCAATAGATTACTCAGCAATACACTGAAGGCAATAGAGGCAACATTACTGTGTACAATTGCAGCCAAAAGCCCCCCCAATTGCGCACCATGATAAGTAAAAAAAACAGTGGCGACGATTAATGCAACGATGCCTACTATGAGATTTAATACCAATACCATCAGTGGTGCATAAAGCAATATAAAGCCCAGTTTAACTAACACATTAGATGTTTCACTTACCGGCAGTGAACGCCAAAACAAGATGTCCTTATTTTTTCTGTCATCAAATAAACAACTATGGGCATAGGCCAGCAACACAAATAAAAATAGCAATGTCAGCAATGAGGTATTAGCGTAGGTAACGCCTGACACCACCATGTTGAACGTATCGGAGCCATCCGATGCAATTTTAGCCAGCATAGATTGCACATCCATCCTGCTGTCATTTGAAGAACCATGACCTATGGTGGCGCCACCATGAAACTGTACACCACCCTCAGCAAATGACATACCGAGTTTAACAACACCGATGCTCATAATACCTATCAACAAAACAGTAACTACGATTGGCGCATACACAAAACGTATTTTGTTTTCCCACAACTCACGCTTAATTTGGGTTATTAATTTTTTAGTATTCATTATTATTCCACCCTTAGATATTGTTTGTGGGTTGCATTTTGGCAACAAATAAATCTGCAACGCTTGGCGTTGTCACCTTGCCTAAAGCCTGCAATTGATTAGCATCGGCATTTTCAAACACCATGCTAAAGCCGCCTAAAATAGTGCGCACATGAATTGGCTTATGCGCCAAGGCCGCTTCTTTTAAGCTAGTATCTATTTGTAGCTCTACAAATCGATTAGGAAGCTCATCCATAGTGGTTTCTAGCAGAATCTTGCCGTCATTAATAAAAATTAAATCCGTTAAAATCCCTTCTATTTCTTCTACTTGATGTGTAGTAATCACAATGGTTTTTTGCGCATCGTAATAATCATTAAGCAGGGATTCGTAAAACTGCTTGCGATAAATAATATCTAACCCCAAGGTCGGCTCATCCAATACCAACAATTTGCTATCAATCGCCATAATCAACGCAAGATGCAATTGTGTAACCATACCTTTGGATAAATTTTTGACTTTGTTGTCTGGTGTAATTTTTGTTTTAGCGAGAAAGGCCATAGCTTTTTCGCGACTAAACTTGAGGTGAACGCCTTCGATATAATCCAAAGCTTCGCTCACTCTAATCCAACTCGGTAAAATTGCAGTGTCTGCAATAAAGGAAACATCTTCTAAAAGTTTGACGCGATCCGCAAAAGGATTTAAACCCAGCACTTGCAAACTACCTTCCACTTGCGCCAAGCCTAAAATACCTTTTAATAAGGTGGTTTTCCCCGCGCCATTGGGGCCAATTAATCCAATAATGCGGCCAGCGGGAATGGTTAAATCCACATTGTCTAATGCGATTTTTTTACCGTAGCTTTTACGAATCCCCTGGGCGTGAATAACAGCGTCCATTTATTTCCCCTCACTGGTTTTTAAAATAGCGGTGCAAAGTTCTTGCGCGCTAATACCTAAATTACTGATGCGCGCCAAGAGAGCGGGCAATTCACTGGTCAAAAATTTTTCCTTTTCAATGCTGTGCAGCTTTTCCTGTGCGCCAGGCATTACATACATACCCATGCCCCGCCTAGCTTCAACTAATTGCATATCAACTAACTCCTGGTAAGCCTTACTCACGGTTAAATGATTAATTTGATAATCGCTTGCCACCTGCCGCACCGAGGGCAGAGGATCACCCTCTTTAAATACACCCGTTAGCATTAAGCCGATAATTCGCTCGCGTAACTGCCGGTAAATGGGTTGATTGTCGTTCCACGTAATGCTCATAAACTACCTATTACTTAATGAAACTTTTGTAGGGAAACGGATAAGGTTTTTGAAAAATAAAAGCGCTCGTCAACGCTTAAAAATTAGGCCACCGCTTCCCAGTGAGATAATAGCTGCTGCAAATTTGCACGCGCTCGCGCCACATGCGACTTAACGGTGCCTAGAGGAATATTCATGGTTTGCGCTGCATCCACATGGGTGTAACCCTCTTCAAGGCACAAACGAATCGCTATCTTTTGTGGTTCGCTAATACTATTCATAGCTTTGGCCAAATCACCACGCAATTCACTTTGTTGAATATGTTTGCACTGGCTGGCAAGTTCTTCTATCGACTCTATATCACAGTAATCCAGTGTTTTACGGCGAAACTTATCGGTCACTACATTAAACGCTATGCGATATAACCATGTTGAAAATGCGGCTTCTTGCCTAAAGCTGGCGAGCGATAAGTAAGCGCGCAAAAAAGTCTCTTGCACCAAGTCATCTATCGCGTGGGCATCCCTTCTGCATGAGCGCGCCAATACGCTGCGCACAACTAATTGATGCCGCATCACCAACTGAGTAAAAGCATGCTGATCTTTTCCTTCTACCACACGCTCAACCAAAACCGCATCTGAATCCATCATGATCGTCACCTTCAATTTTTAGTGCAGGCTCGACGCAAATAAACCACCGAACCACTGTTATATATAACTATAACAGCAAACAAAAAGTTTGCAAGTGTGAGAAATGATATTTTTCAACATCTTGAGCAGGAGTGAAAACAGAGGGCTGCGAGGCTGAGGGGAGGTTATTTAGATAAGCGGCGCTGAAAGGTCAATTAGCGCAAAAGTTAGAAGGGTTTAAGCGACTGTGGATAACCCTTCAACTGCTGCGCACTCAGGATGAGCGGGAAAATGTTGGATATGGTTGAAAATAACTTTCGCTACTCTGCCTCCTCAACTTTGTAACCTTTGGCAGCCAAGGCCGCTAAATAGCCATCTGGATTTAATAGTTCTTCCATCGGTAGGCTGGCAAAAGTCATGGCGTTATTGGCCAAAGCAGTTTCCGCCGCTTCCAGCCAAGCAGCTTTCAACGTGGCTTTAATATCTTGCAAGCCTTGGTCTTGCGCCAGCTCGGAATTAAGAACCGCTTCTTCGCAGGCCGCTTTGTTATCAACATAAGGTAAATTGCGTAGCGCGCTAATATCACCCACTGACCATGCGTTGGCGCGGGAGCGCATGGTATCTAAATCAGATTCCAAACGATCCAGGGTTTTAGCAAAACATTGAGTATCATCAAGCGTTGATTTCTTGAATTTTTTTATTGCGGCACGCGGGCTTTGCACTTCATGCATTACCCTTGGGTAAGTTGTTTTTATTTTATTATCCCGCACGACATTTTCCAGCTGCCAACGCACGCGCTCATTAGAAACCAAATCAGATTTTTCAATAGATTTTTTAAACAGCTCTGAAGCCGCAAAAATCGGGCGCTGCTTTTCAATATCCTGGCTCTGCCCAATATATTTTTCTTTCAATACAGCCCATCGCTCGTATAGTTCTGGAGATAAGACATCAACCAGTTTTTTAGAGTCAGGATTATTTTTAATGCCAATTAACGAAGGCAGCAACCCCACTTTTCCCCAAAAACCAATTTCTACTTTTATATTAGGCGGCGTAATAAATTCTTGCGATTCAGCAAGCGCGGCTTCTACCTGTTTGGATTGCCACTGCATGTTTTTGGGGATGGGCGAAATAGTGCCCAACACACGCAGCACGTGATCGCCCTTATACACCCACCACAAACCTGGGCCTGGCTGCTCGCCAATCACCAAAACTTCATCTACCTCTTCTGCTTGAGGCGAAAGGTTTTCAGCGCTTGATACCTCAGGTATTTGCGCAATCGCAAACTGGCTTAATATCAGAAGTATCAAAAAATACCGAAGTTTTGTGATGGTAAACATTGAAGGCAATTCTCAATTAAACATGAATGGGGGTTGATAACACATCCTTATGACAGATAAAAAAACAGCTGCTAATAGTGGTATTAGCAGCTGCGAGCATAGTGATAAAACTCTGACAGAACAAGCTTAATGCGGTGGCAGTAAATCTCTCAAAGGCACAGGCTGATCTGAAGTTTTTTGCGAAACATCGCCAAGATTCGTAATTGCGCCAGACAAGTTGTTACACCAATCCACACCATTAATCATGCTGCGAGGTACAGGCAAAGCAGAAAAATACACAGAAGCATCATCAATTCCTAGAATTTTATTCACAATCAATTGTGCGCGCGACTTAACCAAGGGATCACCAATGCGATTTCGCACACCCCAACGCACTACATAATTTGCGCAAGTTGCACCGATTGCGGGTGGAGCATCGGTAAATGCTATTTCTCTGTCCACATTAAAGTGACGCTTCATCATCACTTCTTCAAAGAGCATCGCAACATCTTCATATTGGCTTGAATAATTGTATGAATCATTTGCACCATCAATTGCGAAATCCAAACCTACTTGCTCGGCACCCAAGCGCTTTTGATCGTCAGTTGCCGCCACACCATAGAACATCACTCGCGCCAAATCGTAGAGCATTTGCGAATTCAATCGGCTTTGCAGTTTTAATTCCGTAGAGATAAATACACTTTGCATATCGCTTATGGCATCTGCTGCAGTCAACTGTGAATTTATCTGAGCCACAAATGAAGGCGGCATAAAATCATTAGCATGTGCTAATTCATGAAATAATAAACTCGCCATTGGGCGCACTACATCGCTAATTGAACGCGAGCTGACGGGACCATTCAACGGATAATCATTGTAAGCATATCTATTGCCTTGCACGTAGCGCCCCAAGTTTCGAAAGGCCAAGCCATTAGAGAAGCCCGTGCGATAATCTTCTACTTTAGAAATTGTTGCGCGCTCAGCGGCATTCAACCATAAATCCGCCGGGTCTAAATAAATAGCGCCCGTGTCAGAACGATAATGCGATGGGCGAATATCTGCTGCAATAACAACCCCTGTTACACCGCGAAATAAGAGAAAAATATCCTTCGGCATTTGATCGAGTAGTTGGCTAAAACGTGTTGCCATCCACGGGTGAGATACCACGGTCTGCGCCAAAATATCAGCTTTGGTCGGAGAGCTGGTTTTTTGCCCGATAAAAGGCAAGGTGCTTAATTTGCAAGACGTTACCGGGTCGTCATTAACAATTTTTACGCAGTCGACGATGGCTGATTTGTAAGATGACTCTGCCACTGCCGGACGAAGCGTGCCCTCAGCTGGAGTTGTTTCGGTAATAGTCGTAACAATACCGTCACCAAAATTATTTGAACCACCACCACCACCGCCACCACCGCAAGCGGTGAGCAAGGCAAACACGCTGATAATTTTGCATGCTTTAAGGCATGAAAGAGCATTCCGATGTGAAATGTATGTTAGATACGAAATATATGCTGAAAGAGACGCGTGCATCCTTTTTTCCCTGAGTAATGAAATATAACTATGTTCACACTCTAGCCGTGAAATACCATTTATCTACTTAACTCCCCCAGCTAGGGTGGCTTGATTGGCGACTATAGCAGTCGCCATTATGTTGCAACAAGCCACTTAACAAACTGCACTCAGCGCTAAAACAAAAAAGCCCCACGATTAGTGAGGCAACTGCAGAACATTCAAAAAATTAATCTTTCATAGCTTTTACATGGCTAGCGCCGCTCGTGTGGCGGTCTATTTTAGGCTGTCCAAGATAGCGAATATTAGAGGCCCCGCTGGCGTTTGCTTTTAAAGACTCGGTAACCTGTAAATCAATATTGGATGCACCGCTCGCCTGAATATCCGCCTCCGTTACCTTTAATAATTTCCCCCAAAAATTACTGGCGCCACTTGCACCTATTTTTAAAAAACTGGCTTGGCTTGTACTTTTTACATCCATATTAGCGGCACCTGAAAGTTCAAACGTTAACTTGTTGGCTACCAGCGTTTGCACTTGTGAGTTGCTGGCACCCGTCAGCTCAATAAATAAGTCATTCCCCCGCAAATTACTAAAATTTGCCGCACCAGCGCCGCTTACATGTACCTTCATATCGCCACCAACCCAATTGCCTATAGTTGCGCGCGAAGCACCCGATAACCCAAGATAATTGAGTTTTTTTAACTGCAAAACATAGCGCACTTCACCTTTGCCCTGTTTAAACAAATCAAACAAATTCAAGCCCTTGCTCGCGGTGTGTTTAACGCTCAAATCCAATGTTCCACCGCTCAAATCTACCCGCACTCGATCCATCACCTCTTGGGTTGCTTCAACGCGCAAAGTTTCCGTTTGCCCTTGCACGATTTCCACACGCCCGCCGCCGCTTACCACCAACTCAGAAACATCTTTTATATCGTAAGCTTGAGCAATAACATCATCGGCCTGTACTGCCTGCACACACATCATCAAGGCGATAGCCGCAAAAATGGACAAATGTGGGGCAGATAACCGTGGGGATGAATTAACTTTCATAAAATGGCCCTTGCGTAAAAATGAAAAAATGTAAGTACTGACAATGAAACTACTCACTAAGACACACCTTAGCGGCTTTTGGATTCAAGGATCACGAAATCCCCATGGGATAAAATATCCAAAAAGCAAGACTGGCGGCCTAACGCAATTTAAGGATAATGGCTGCCTTTATCATCCAACCGCTACACGAGTTCGTTTTATGACCAGCCTTTCCAATACTTTTAGTTTGCCAAGTATCTTCAAACGCATCGCCGATGAATTAGCCGTTCAAGAACAACAGGTTAGCGCCGCTGTAGGGCTACTGGATGAAGGCGCAACCGTACCCTTCATCTCCCGTTACCGTAAAGAAGTCACCGGTGGCTTAGACGATACCCAAATGCGTAACCTTGAAGAGCGCTTGCGCTATTTACGCGAGTTGGAAGAACGCCGTGCAGCCATTTTGAAATCTATTGGCGAGCAAGAAAAACTTACGCCTGAACTTGAACGCGACATTAACCTCGCCGATACCAAAAACCGCCTGGAAGACTTGTACCTACCCTACAAACCCAAGCGCCGCACCAAAGGCCAAATTGCGAAAGAAGCAGGTTTGGAACCTTTAGCCGAAGCCTTGATTGCCGACCCCACGCTAGCGCCTGAAGTGGAAGCCGCCAAATTCTTTAATGCCGAGCACAATATTAACGATGTGAAATCGGCACTCGACGGCGCTAAATATATCCTCATGGAAAAATTCAGCGAAGACGCTGAACTACTTGGTCGCCTGCGCAGTTTCTTAACCAACGAAGGCACGCTTAGCTCGCGCAATGTTTCAGGTAAAGAAACCGATACGTCGCAAGAAGTGCAAAAATTCCGCGATTATTTTGAGCACGACGAACCGCTTAAATCCGTACCATCGCATCGCGCACTCGCCATGTTCCGTGGTCGCAACGAAGGCACTTTAACGCTCGCGATTAAAGTGGGCGATGAAGAAACCACCGCTTTAAATAAACAAGCAGGTCACCCCTGCGAAACTATGATTGCCGATCACTGGCAAATAAAAGATAAAGGCCGCGCTGCCGATGGCTGGTTGGCAGAAGTTGTACGTTGGACGTGGCGCGTGAAATTATTAACGCACCTTGAAACCGATCTGTTGAGCGAGCTGCGCGAAAAAGCCGAAGATGGCGCAATTAAAGTATTCGCCTCCAACTTAAAAGATTTATTGCTAGCCGCACCCGCAGGCCAAAAAGCGACTATCGGCTTAGACCCAGGCATGCGTAGTGGTGTGAAAGTCGCCGTGGTGGATGCCACTGGAAAAGTGCTCGACCACACCGTGATGTACCCAACACCACCGCTAAATAAAATTGCCGAATCTGAAGCGATTTTGGTTCACCTGTGCAAAAAACATAACGTCGGTTTAATTGCGATTGGTAACGGTACAGCATCACGCGAAACGGAAAAATTTGCGAAAGATGTATTGAAAGCGCACAAAGATATTACCGCCAGCACCGTAATTGTGAGTGAAGCCGGCGCATCGGTTTACTCCGCGTCTGAATTTGCGGCAAAAGAATTCCCGGATTTGGATGTAACCATCCGCGGTGCAATTTCGATTGCACGCCGCTTGCAAGACCCGCTCGCGGAATTGGTGAAAATTGATCCAAAATCCATTGGTGTGGGTCAATATCAACACGATGTTTCACAATCGCAATTGGCGCGCTCGCTGGATGCGGTGGTTGAAGACTGTGTGAACGCCGTGGGTGTAGAAGTGAATACAGCATCTGCGGCATTACTGGCGCGTGTATCAGGTTTGAATACTACGCTCGCCAACAATATTGTGGAATTCCGCAATCAAAATGGTGCCTTTAACTCGCGCGCTGCGCTAAAGAAAGTACCGCGCTTTGGCGAAAAAACTTTTGAGCAAGCTGCAGGATTTTTACGCGTGGCGGGTGGCAGTAATCCCTTGGATGCATCCGGCGTTCACCCGGAAGCCTATTCCGTTGTGGAAAAAATTGCCGAGAAACATACGCGCGAAATGAAAGGGCTTATCGGTGATTCAAGCTTCTTGCGCGGTTTAAAGGCGGCCGATTACACCGATGAAAAATTTGGTGTGCCGACCGTGACCGATATCATTAAAGAATTGGATAAACCCGGCCGCGACCCTCGCCCTGAATTTAAGACCGCAACCTTTCAGGACGGTGTGAATGAAATTACCGATTTGGTATTGGGCATGATTTTGGAAGGCACTGTCACCAACGTTACCAATTTCGGTGCGTTTGTGGATATTGGTGTGCATCAAGATGGTTTGGTGCATATCTCCGCGTTGTCACACACCTTTATCAAAGACCCACGCGAAGCGGTAAAAGCGGGCGATATTGTTAAAGCAAAGGTGATGGAAGTGGATGTACCGCGCAAGCGAATCGCCCTTTCATTACGCTTAGATGACACGCCCGGTGAGAAAGGGGAAAGCAACGCTTCATCCAGAAACAAAGGCGGAGAACGCCCACAGTCACAAAATCAACAGCGCAACGCCCAGAAAAATAACCCTGCACCAACGGCTATGGGCAGTATGGGCGCCTTGTTGCAACAAGCACTTAAGAAGAAGTAAGCTTAGGCTGGATTATTGATCAATCATTCATTAACTATTGAGGTGTTTATGAAAAAGTTAGCTATTGTCCTTATCTCAACCCTGTGTGCAATTACACTTCAGGCGCAAGCGGGCGAACTGAAAAATATCTCTATTCAGGATGCACTTTCATCAGACGATGCAAAGCTGAACCTGCCGGATGATATTAAGTTCTACTTTGGCGATGCAGTACCCGCGGGCGTTGTGACGTCAACCATCAGCCAGTATTCTTTTAATCGTGAAATAAACTCATCTTTGAAATCACAAATTAAAGCGTGCAACTCTGCTTTAGTGGTAGCACTGAAAGATTTGCGTGAAGCCGCGAAAAAAGAAGGCGCTAATGCGGTGATTAACATTAAATCCAATACCAAAGGCAAAGTGCTTTCCAGCCAGGAAATCTATGCGTGCGATTCGGGCATGTTGAAATCGGGCGTTTCTATTACCGGTGATCTTGTCATTATCGAATAATGTCTGCCTTTTGACGAGCCGAAAGGCTCGTCGATATTTCCCTTCTGCAAAATATTATCCTGCTATCTCGCCTCCTTCTCTTTACAAAAATTATCCTCACTCCCACGACGACTGCTATAGTCTGTTCGCGGCTTTTATTGACTATTGTTTAACAATAATGAGGTGAATTATGTTGAAACGCATTACAACTAAACTAGCGCTATGCGGCTGCTTACTCTTCATGAGTATGAGCAGTTACGCCGAACAATTTAACGTACTTTTATTTACGATGACCAAAGGGTTTCACCATCAGTCGCAATTAGAAGGTGTAGCCGCCATGCGCGAGCTGGGTAAAAAACATTTTTTTAGTGTTGACTGGCAAGAAGACCCTTCTGTTTTTAATGATGAAAACTTAAAGAAGTTTCAGGCTATTATTTTTCTCTCTACCACCGGCGATATTTTTAACCCGGAACAAAAAGCGGCAATGGAGCGCTTCATTAAATCTGGCAAAGGTTTTGTGGGTATTCACAGCGCATCGGATACTGAATATAGCTGGGAGTGGTACACCAAATTAGTGGGTCGCAGCTTTCATATCCACCCCGTTATTCAAACGGCAGAGCTACAAGTTCTTGACCGCAAATTCCCCGGCCTTGAGCGTATGCCAGAGCGTTTGTTATGGACTGAGGAATGGTATGAATTTGGCCCAGAACTTACCAAGGGCTTAAATTATATCTTGGCAGTGGACGATAAAACCTTTGACCCTAAAGTCAGCTGGGGCAGCAAGAAGGGTGAAGGTATGGGCAAGTTTCACCCCGTAGCCTGGTATCACAATTATGATGGCGGCCGTTCATTTTACACGGCACTTGGCCATACACCCGCACACTATTCCGACAGTTTTTACCTGGAGCATGTGTATGGGGGAATTTATTGGGCCGCAACCGGCAAAGGTTTAAAGGCAAAATAATTACGCAGACAATAAAAATACCCGCCTAGTGCGGGTATTTTTTTATTCAATGATTTTAAGTTGTTTCGCAAACCAAAACATTGCGCAAGAAATAACGGCAATAGTCGTCACAATGCCTACTTGCAATATGCTCGTAAAATCCATCATGGATAACCAAACCCATAATTTTATCATTGTCGCTAATAACGAAAATTGGCTTAGCACCAATACGCTGATGATCATGAGTGGGATAAGAATGATCAACCGCTCCTGCCACAACGATAATTTTTTGGGCGCAGGTAATTGCTGCATAACCCGCGCCGTAAAATCATCATCGGGCAAGTAGGTTTGCGTTTGCTGTAATTGCTTCGTTAAAAAAACATCAAAGTTGTCATCATCAAGATGACCGGGGTGATCTTGGTTGTGATGTTGGATGATCATGCTACCTGACTCCAAGATGCCAAAAGCGTTTGCAATTTTTGTTTACCGCGATTTACGTGCGTTTTTAAGGTGCCCAATGGAACACCCATAATACTGGCTGCTTCATCGTGTGAGAAGCCGTCTTCAAAGCATAACTTTATCGCCAGCTGTTGGGCAGCAGAAAGCTGTTGCATGGCGGCCTCTACATCACGCTTTGCATCAAATTGTTTCAGCTCACAGAGCTCAGCTTCTATCTCTTCATTATCATCCAGCTCGCACCACTGAATTTTTTTGCCGCGCCAGCGATTAGCCGCAATATTAAACGCAATGCGGTACAACCAGGTTGAAAATTTGGACTCAGCGCGAAAGGCACCGAGCGCAGCGTAAGCTTTTATAAATGTTTCTTGCGCAAGATCGTCAGCCAAATGGGCATCGCCATCGCACAAGCGACGAGCCCAAAGGCGCAATTGCGATTGGTAGCGCAAAACCAGCTGCGAAAAAGCATGCTGGTCTTTTGAAGCGACTACTCGCGCAATCAATTCCTGATCGGGAATTGACATGTGACTTAATCCTGCACCTTGAGAGGTTCCGGAGTTTCAGCCACGGGTGGAACATTCGCACCCGTATTCGATAATTTCCAAATAACCAGCTGTGAAATGCCCAAGCCGATAAAAATAAACCCAAAGGAGCCAATTTTAATATTGAACATAATGGTTAGAAACAGCAGCCAGCCCGTACCCAAGCCTATATTACGAACGCCTTTTTGCAGGGTGTTATCGTTGCGTGGGGCTGCAGTGGCGGCGGCCGTGGTGGTGGTGGCAACAAAACCCGATCTCATCATGGGTTTCGCTACGGCCGCTTCTTCACCGAGTAGCATTTCCAAGGGGATATCCTTTCCTTCAGCCAATAATTTATCAATATTCCTATTGATGTTTTGCTGACGACGCGCTTTCGCCCGGTAGTGTAAAACCGCCAATACGATCAGTAACAAAATGGGGCCGCCAAATAAAAGCAGCATGGCGATCACGGGGACAATAACATCGGGGCCAAGGCTTACACCGTTGAAACCGGAAGACATATCGTTATGGATGGCTTCACGCAGCTCATCAATAGCTTTGCGCATGTCATCCATATTCTGAGACGCACAGGGTTCAGCGGCTATGGGCGGCGCTACCGGTGCAGGCGCAATTGCCGGGGCGGGGGCATCGGTTGATAATATTTCTTCTTGCATCTCCTCTGCTTCACTAGGCTCTTGCTCAGCACTGGCTGCCGCTTGAGAACCTACCGGCACCGGCTTGCCCACCAATTCCGCCGCGTAACTAGGTGTTAGGGCAAACGGCGAAAATAACAGGCCAACCAAGACCAGCTTGCCGATGACTTGATGAGCCAATGGAATGATTTTCATAATGGATACTCGTCAGAATAACTTGTTAAATTCTTGGGTGTCTTATAAAAACCTAGCGCTGCACCATAACTCTCGTTATAGACACAGTCTGGAAGGTTTTGGATTCAGGGTTGCTTATCTTTATATAATTAACATATAGCGTCACATATCTTCATCGCCAAATAAAGTGGCCAATCCTAAGTACGGTGGGCATACTTGGCCGCAAAGCTTATCGAGTGCACGTTTAGCGCTAGCCTTCATTTTCAGTTGTACTCCAAGAATCCCTATGACTTTAAGGACCCCTATGACTTTTTTGCGTCTCCCGCTGTTGTTGGCTTGCCTGGCACTGCCCGCCTTTGCAGCCACAAGCTCCTCCGTTCCCACCCTACCGCCAGAACAACCCAGCCCTGCCCAGATTCAGCCATCATCCACTGCGCAAGAGCTTTACACGGCCGCGCAGAATGATTTGCTGCAGATTCGGGTGCTATTAAAAAATGGCCACAGCCAATCGGGTGTGGGCTCTGGTTTTTTAATTAGTACCAGCAATCTGGTGATTACCAATTTCCATGTAATCTCCAAGATGGCGCTAGAGCCAGAAACTTACTTTGGCGAATTTAAAGATACACAAGGTAAAAGTGGTGCGATTGAGCTCTTGGCGGTGGATGTGCTCCACGATTTAGCCGTAGTGCGCATTAACCGTTTAGGGACTGGTTTTTTCAAACTGACCGAAACACCGGCTGTACTTAATCAAGGTGAACATCTCTACTCACTGGGCAACCCCTTGGATTTAGGTTTCTTTATTTCCGAAGGCACCTACAACGGTTTAAGTCATCGCGGTTTTAGCGAACAAATTATGTTTACTGGCCCCGTTAACCCCGGGATGAGCGGCGGCCCTAATGTGAAAGCCGATGGCCAGGTAGCCGGCGTTAATGTGGCGCATCGCCGCGATGGCGAATTGGTCAGCTTCTTAGTACCCGCAACTTACGCGCAAAAACTGTTCGCGCGCATTACCCCGGAAAGCAAACCGCCTGCAGACTTTAAACCCATTATTGGCGAGCAATTACTCGCCTACCAACGCGTGATGATGGATACGCTTTTAGCGAAACCCTTAACCCATAAAAGCTTAGGCCCCTACTCTGTGCCCGTGCGCGAATCTGAGCAGGTGCGCTGTTGGGGTAGCTCAGACACCAAGGGCGAAAAAACCTATAACACTGATCAAATCAGTTGCCGTATGGAATCCGCTATTTATGTGTCTGATGATTTGAAAACCGGCAATATTTCTATTCACCACAAATTTACGCAAACCGATAAATTAAATTCGCTGCGTTTTGCACTCTTAATGGGTAAGTTTTTCAGCAATCGCGTTAACAGTGACACTAAAGATGAAGATGTCACCACCTCGCGCTGTACCGAAGACTTTATTGGCAACAATAATGTCAGCAGTCGCGCGGTAGTCTGTGTGGAGGCTTATCAAAAATTCTCCGGGCTTTATAATTTTTTACTGTTTACCACCAGTACCGATGAACCGCTAATCAACCTGCAAAGCACCTTGATCATTAACGGAACATCTTACGAAAACGGCCAAAAATTTATTTCGCAGTTTTTACAAGGGATGAGTAAAAACGAACCCGCTGCAACAACTCAGGAGGCAAACTAATGAGCCTCTTTTATTTTGTAGAAATTCTCAATCACAGCGGCGATGTCCACGCGCGCCATAAATTTTCTGAACTGCCGATTCGCTTGGGTCGCGGTTACCATAACGATATTATTCTGGACGACCCGCACACCGCCGCAGAACATGCAATTATTGAATTCAATGAACACGGCAAAGTGTGCCTGCGTGATCTTGGTAGCCAAAACGCATTAAAGATAAAAGGCAAAACCGCCAACCACGTTGAAATCACGGGCGACACCGTTGTGCAGCTGGGGCGCACTTCTATACGCGTGCGCGATAGCGCATATGTTGTTAGTGGAGAAGTAAACGATTCAAGCCGTCACTACTTGCAAACCTGGTTAATGTTCGGGTTCGCCATCGTCATGCTTTGCACACTCTCGCTAATGACGTCCTGGCTTGGTGATATTGCCAACAACAAACTTTCAGACTACATCATGGACATGATCAAGTGGTTAATGTCTGCATTAGTGTGGGCGGGAGTGTGGGCGCTCGCCAATCGCGTATTCAGCGGCACTGCCAATTTTGGCCGGCATTTATTTATTTTTAGTTGCGGAATAGTGTTGCTGGATGTGCTGGATCATATTTATACGATCTTGGGCTTTGCATTTTCATGGGAATGGTTTTCACATTATCAAAGCCATTTGCAAATTATCATCGTCGCCATAACCATTTACTTTCATTTGCGACTCATTAATCACAATCGCACCCTGCTGAAAATTATTTGCGCATCACTCACCCTGCTCAGTTCTGGCTTGATCTTAATGAACAATTACCAAAAGACGAATCAATACGCAGACAGTTTATATATGAGTGATGTTCTTCCGCCCGCCTTGCGGGTGAGCCGGAACCATAGCCTCGCTGAATTCGATCAATCCATTCAGCAGCTACAAGCGGATATTGATTCAGAGCGCGAAAAAGCCTTGAAAGAAAAGGCCGAAAAAAATACCACCGATAAACCTTGACTTGGGCGATAAGACGCTACGCACAACATGCCTGTTGCGCAGCTCACAAACACATTTTATTTGGGCAATTTAACGATCAAAATAACAACGGCTTAAGCAAGGTCTAACGACACCAGTGGTTCCACGGGGAAGCTAAGACCTTATTAACAAAGTTATGCACAGCTTCTGTGGACAAGTTTGTTGCCGGGTAGATACGCGCTATGTAAACCCTGCCCAAATTGCAACATATATGTTTCAAATACATCACAAATTTATGACAACCAACGAGATATCCCGTAGAAAAAATGAACAGCGATTTGCAAAACCGTACGGCCAATACTCTGATTGTTTTCGATTTTGAAACTACGGGTCTCTCGCCCGATATGGGTGACCGCAGTATTGAGATTGGTGCGGTACTGATGGAAAACGGGCAGATCACCCAGCGTTTTCAGCAACTGATGAATCCGAGCATTCCTATTCCTGTTTTTATTGAGAACCTCACCGGCATTACCAACCGCATGGTGAAGGAGGCGCGCAAAAACAACGACGTCATGGCCGATTTTTTTGAGTTTATTTACGGCCACAATCTGGTTGCTCACAATGCTTCCTTCGATGAGCGTTTTTTGCGCGCTGAATTTAAACGCATCAAAAAAACCTTTAATGGCGGTATCGCTTGCAGCCTCTTGGCGTCGCGCCGGGTTTTTCAACACGCACCCAATCATCAACTGGCAACATTGGCCAGCTATAAAAACCTGCCGAGCGATGGCATTTACCACCGCGCACTGGCAGATGCAGAAGTTACCGCACATTTGTGGTTAAGCTTACTGGCAGAGCTGGAGTGTACGCATGCACTACCAACGCCCTCTTTCGCCTTTATGACACAGCTGTGTAAAACACCCAAACATCAACTCGCCAAACTGTTTCATGCAACCCGGTAACACAGCGCAAAGGCGCTTAACGCTATAGTTAGATTTAACACTAAACAAACCTCAGCAGCGTTTCCCATCGCCGCTAAATATCACTATGATGGCCCCCACTTCATCTACGCTCAGCGGTAACTCACTATGCTTTCGAACCATAAAATTACCTACCCGGAAATAGCCTCTTACATACTCATGACGGGTGCGTTGTTTGTGATACTGACCAACGGCCTTTTAGTGGCATTACTGGCCGGTTTATTGGTTCATTCGCTGGTAATTATTCTGGCGCCCAACTTTGATAGCCGATTGGGCAAAGGCGGCGCACGGTGGGTGTCAGTGAGTTTGCTAGCCACACTCATTATTACCTCGCTTACCTTAGGGGTGTGGGGCGCAATCAGCTTTTTCCAAAGCGAAGCGGGAAGCACTCATGCACTCCTGCAAAAAATGGCGGATATCATCGACGCCTCCCGCGCGCAATGCCCGCAATGGGTGTGTTCGCACCTACCCGATAACGCTGAAGAACTACGTGAATTCATCACCAAATGGATGCGTGACCACGCTCAAGACGCAAAATCTATTAGCACCGATGTTAGCCATACCTTGGTGCGCATTTTATTGGGCATGATCATTGGCGCTATGATTTCGCTGCACAACCCAAGCTTGCTGCCCAACGCACCGCTCGCCGCTGCCTTGCTCGCTCGCCTCAAAACCCTCAGTAGGGCTTTCAAAAAAGTGGTATTCGCACAAGTGCGTATTTCAGCGGTAAATACCTTGGCAACAGGCATTTATGTATTAGTGGTACTGCCATTGTTCGACGTAAATTTACCCATGGCCAAAAGCTTGGTTGTCATCACCTTTATGGTTGGCTTGCTGCCCATTATTGGCAACTTAATATCAAATACCATTATCGTAATTGTCGCCTTGCCATTTGGGCTTCCTGTTGCACTAGGATCGCTAACATTTTTAATTGTGTTGCACAAACTTGAGTATTTTTTGAATGCCAAAATTATCGGCACCCAAATTCAAGCGCGCGCGTGGGAATTGCTAATTGCAATGCTGGTAATGGAATCGGTATTTGGAATTGCGGGTGTGGTAGCCGCACCCGTTTTTTATGCGTATATGAAGCAGGAATTGACGAATCGTAATCTGGTGTAATCACACGCACTTAAGAAAATAAATCGCCCGCCTTACCTGTCCAGGTCAAGCAGGCGATAAGGTGATTAAGCTGCATTTATTGCGACTTGGCGTCTTCAACTCCTTCCACATCTTTACTTGCTACAGAACTTGCAGAGCTTTTGGTATCAAGAGTTTTGCAAGGGGTTTTACCATCTGCCGAACCTTCTTTTTCGTCCGTACAGGCTGCACTAGAAGACGCAGCCACGCGATCATTTTTGATATTACTCTTGGTTTTTATTTTTTGATCGGCCAAGGAAACGCTGGAAATTGCCAATACCAACGTCAATAAGGTTAAGCGCAAGCTAATAGAACGCATAAGTATTGCTCCTGAAAAAAACTAACCTAAAAACATTATGGGAACTACGCCCAAGCCAAGTCTGCGCTTTGGCAATGAGAGCGTCAAAGTATTTCTAAAACGCCTTAAGCCTGATGTGACGCTCATAAAAAAGGAGGCCATGAAGACCTCCTTTTTCCGCTACATAAATCTCAACCTATTAAGGAAAAATGCATTTAATGAACAGCATTAGCCTCCACTTCATACCACAAGGTCGCTGTGGTGCCATTTAATACAATCCGCGCTTTTCCATTGTGGTCTGTAACACTTAACTGCGTTTTGCGCTGACCGGTTTCATCCAAACTCCACACGCGGGTATTGGCTGAAGCAAAAGGCAAATCAATCGTTGCAGGAATCACTTCTATTAACGTTGGCGATTTCCCCCAATTAGTGCCAACCGTGGTGCGCGAGGCATCCGCCCACAACATATTGGTGTTTTCTACATTGCCGGTTAGCACCATTAACAGTTTTGCAGCTTCCTCAGGCTTGGCAAAACTGCCCTGCTGTAAACTCAAAGAAACCGTTGCCCAATTAAATGTTGTTGGCGCAACCGAGATAGCGACATTACCAAGCGTGAAACTTCTACCATTGATAAAACCAATAACCGATTTGGTTTTATCAGTGTTAACCGTCACTACACCTTTATCAGCAATGCTGCGGTTCCATACCAACTCGTTAGTATCCGACGTTAAAGTTGTGCTGGTAGATGCTGCAGGCGCAACATTCAACCCTTGAGGGTTAGCAGAAACATCCAACGCAAAACGTTTAGTCAGCGGCACATCATCCGGCACGTTTAAATGCGACCCGCTGGCAACATTCCACGCACTGCCTTTATTTGCCAATACGGAAAGTTCAGTTGCAGGGTCCCAATTCATAGCAACAAGATTATTCGCAGCAGCCACATCGCCACGACGAAAAATATTTGCCGCAATTAACATGTTGGCCATTTTGGTAGGGTGCGCATTCATGCTAAAAAAGTCGCTGAAATAACCTGCTGCCCAGTTATCGTTGCCGTTGGCATCATAGGCAAACATCATAATGCCATCCCAATCCTGCAAGGCGCCATATGCGGCTACGAACAGCGGAGCTTCAGCACTATAAGAAACGGGCGATGCATGTTGGTATTCCGAAATAGTGAATGGAATACCTTTAATACGCTGTTTGGCAAGGCCGCTAATGGTGCTGTTGAAGGTGTTCACCATAGAGACATTATCAATTTTCCAATTCACAGGGTCCCATTCTGCTCCCGGAAATTGCGGGTGCTGCCAATAGGAGTGCGCATCAGCAAAATCCATTTGTTTTTGCGCACTTGGCGGGCTGTTCATTACTGCAGTTCCTGTTACCAAACCGGTATATTTCAAATCCGTTTTAATATAATTTTTCATATCCAGCCAATAGGCAGATTCGATGCTGCGTAAAAAATCTGCCCAATCCAAATTGCGGCCTTGAGTGTAGCTTTCACTGCGTAAATTATTGCCAATTGTTTTTGCGTCAAGCGTTTGCCCACTGGGTAGTTTTCCAATACTCCCTCCACGTTTAAATGACACATCCGCTAAATACACAGTCGCTAATTGATTGCCAAAACCGTTGAAATTAATACGTGTTCTGTTATCACTTGTACTGGCAATAAACTGTGTTTCAAAATATTTCCAAGTAGTATCAATTGTGTAATTACGCGATTCAATTACTGACCAAGGGTCGTAATTTAAACCCAAAGCGACGCCGAGCGTACGAGTAGTATCAGCCTTTGCCCAAAAACCCAAAGTGTAAAGTTTATCTTTCACAATGGTTTGCGCACCTTGATTGAGCTGCACATTCCAATTCGCGGAACCAGCTTTGGTCACGGTGATTTTCACACCTGCACGACCATCAAAAGTACCCGTCTGCGTGGTGGCAGTAGCCGAATCGTGCTGTTCAAAATTCCATGAGGTAATGCCAGAAGCAAAATCGCTGTTTGCTAATTTTTCACTGCCTAACGTTTCCTCCAATGCACCCCATGCAGTTTCAAGCTCTGCCGTATTTTCATATTTGTCGGCAAGCCATTCATTCCACTGCGTGGTCAGCATAGTGCGGAATACGCTGGGCCATTTATCGACTGAACCATCGTAGTATTGTTGGAAAAACCCGTTCTCATTGTTAATTTCCACAAACGCAATGGCGGGGTCTTCAGCGTAGGTTAATTGGGTGTAGGGATTTTTATGCGCGAGTAAATTGCGCGCATATTCTTTTTCCAGGTTGCGAAAATTATTGTTCAAAAAACCCAATACATGAGACTGCTTCCAACTCAACAAGCTTAACTCTGCGGGGAGCCCATCGGCAGGGAAAAACTCGCGAGAATTAATTAAATTTATATTGACGTAAATGCCGTTGAGTTTGAGCTGGTGAATAAAATAATCCAGCCGCTCCAAGTTGGTGGCATCCAGTGTACGACTAGTGCCAGAAGAATAATTGATAAGACTGTTACCACCGAAATGGTTATCCATGTGATGGAAGCGCACCAGGTTTACCCCAAATTTAGCCAAGCGCTGGGCCACTTTTTCTGCGTTCGCATGGGAGGGCATAGTTGAACCAGAGGTAATATTTACCCCCAGAAAACGCTCGCGCTCATTACCGAAAGCAAAATGGCCATTGGCATCCACTTTAATAGCCCCGAACTTCCCTGCTGGCATGTGGTTGAGCAAGGCCCCTGCTTGCGTAATGCCAGCCGCTTTATCATCAAACGGCAACACAAATCCCACCATTTGATTAGCTGTCGCTGATGCAGCAATTGAACTGCTAGATGAGCTTATCGAGCTGGATAAAGAGCTACTGACAGTAACCGATGAACTAGGCATGCTACTGGAAGGATTGGAAGCACTTATTGCAGAACTTGAAAAACTACTCGCATTCGCTGAAGCGCTTGCCACAGGCGCGGAACTTACAGGAGGGGCAGGAGGGGTAGTTCCACTACTTCCTCCACCGCCACCACACGCAGCCAAAGATAAAACCAGGCAACCGCCGAGAATATTGACGCCCAGAAGCTTTAGATGAGCAGCCAAGGAATAGAGCCGTGAGCGAAATTGATAAGACCTTTGCATAAGCATAATGGGAACCTCCACAGCTAAATTGACGTTTATGACAGCACCGCTCGTGCTTCTCAAATGTACGATTGGTTAGAGTTTATACAAGAGCCGCACTCTTAGATGTAAAGTTATGCTAACAAGCCATTTATGACTTAGGCGTGTTTTTGGGTTGACAGGGCGGCGAAAAACGGGATAATGTCGCGTCCTTGATTTCAGACCGTATTCGGTTGAATCTCAGTATTTCAGATTTTCTCTTTTCGCATTTTAGATTTCATTTTTAAGCTTTTTATAGGAGCACAACGGTGGCAAACTCACCCCAAGCCAAAAAACGCGCGCGTCAAAACGAAAAAGCTCGCAAGCACAACGGCAGCATGCGCTCAATGGGGCGTACCTACCTGAAGAAAGTTATCAGCGCTATTGAATCAGGCGATAAAGCTGCTGCAACCGCTGCTTACGTTGCTGCTGTTTCTGTTATCGACCGCATTGCTGATAAAGGCCTTATTCACAAGAATAAAGCTGCTCGTCACAAGAGCCGTTTGAATGCAAAAATCAAAGCATTGGCGTAATAGCCTGTTTTGCCAGTTTCAAGCTGGAATATCGAAAACCGACTTTTGTCGGTTTTTTTTCGCCCTTAATTTGAGCATATTTACACCCCAATCTTCGGCGCGGGATAAAACACATCATCAAGGCAAGCAAAGAGCAAAAAATCATCTATACAGTGTCATAAAAACAGATTACATTCGCCATACAATTTTGGCCGCACCCCATCTTTTCGGCTCCCAATAACAAAGAGTGCACATACTAAGAACGGAGTAATCTCTATGCTGCCACGTGACCACTATCTTAAGCAGTCGTTTGTAGACTCTTCACGCTTCCCCAACGGCTTTGAAAAAGGCGGTTTGTCGGATATCCAAGCGCGCCTCGTTCGCAAGAACGGCATGCTTATTAGCGCCTTATGTACCGATGAAGTCTCTGACCCAACACCTGAAGACCTTCACATACTAAAAGTAATTGCCAACCAAAGCTCACCGAAGAATCCTGTTGAGCAGGCCTGGGTTAAATATTTAAGTATTGTTAAAAATCTCGCTGCAACAAATCCTAAAGGCAAGAGCAAAGCGAAAGCCAAAGCGGCGCCCGTTGTTGAACCTGAACCTACCCCCGAAGCCATTGAGCCCGCAGAAGAGCCTATTAAGCCAGCAGAAAAACCTGTCAAAGCCGCTGAAAAAACAAGCGCTAAAACAGCCGAGAAAGCGCCAGCAGCGCCCAAGGTAACTGCAAAAACTCCAGCCAAAAAAGCCGAACCAGCACCGGTTGAAGTAACAGCCAAACCTGCAGCCAAAAAACCAAAAGCGGAGCTCGTTGCAACCAAAGCCCCCGTTAAAGCGGCTGCTAAAAAAACAGAACCCGTAAAGGCCGAAGCCAAAAAAGCGGACAGCAAAAAGGCAGAGAACAGTAAGACAGAGAGCGCCAAGAAAGAGAGTCCAAAGGTAGAAAGTAAAAAAGTAGAAAGCAAGAAGCCAGAACCTAAAAAGGCCACACCCAAAAAAGCAGAACCGCCAAAGGCAACAACTAAAGCTGCAGCAAAAGTAGCAGAAACTAAAAAACCTGCCGCCAAAAAACCTAAAGCCAAATAATCACGCCCATAAATAAAGGCGCTGCTACGTAACTCGTATCAGCGCCTTTTTCATATCTAGAGTATCGATTTTTTGAAGTATTTATAAGGGCAGTAAAACGTCCACCTGATATTGCTTGCCTGTCACTATATTGTCGATATGCGGCTCGGCGAGTTGTATGCCATCTACCGTCACCGCAATTTTCGCAACCGCAGCGCGCTGAATATTCACATGAAAAGTTGCACCACGAAATTCACGCACGGCTTGCGCGTGAGACCATTCGCTCGGTAATTGTGGATTAATAGACAAGCCGTTAGCATCGCCTTTTAATCCAAATAAACCTTCCACTATGCAGCGATATACCCAAGATACCGTGCCGGTATTAAACAACTGACTAGAGCGCCCGGCCGTGCGCGGATATTGGTGATACGCGCCGCGATAATAATTAGGGATAAATACCGGCAACTGACCACGCTGCAGATAATCCTGCTCACTTGGCCCTGGAATCATTTGGCGCAGCAATTTGTAAGCGCGATTGGTTTCCGTGATGGTGTACAAACTGTAAATATAAAATACCGCAGCGTGATTATAAACCGAGCCATTTTCTGCTGAGCCAGGGTGTTTTTGTGTCACGCGACCAACGTCATCGCGCATTGCAGTGTAAGCCGGTGCAAACATAGTAACGCCATAAGGTGTTTCTAATTGCTGCTCCACTGCAGCTAACATTTTTGCGCGTTGCGAATCGCTTGTCGCACCACCCAAAATTGCCCAACTCTGCGGGTTTAAAAAGATACGGCCTTCGGGATCTTTGCTAATACCAAACACCACATCATCATCGGTAATGCCACGCGCAAACCAATCACCATCCCACAGGTATTTATTAACGGCTTGATTAACATCTTGTGCGCCCACACGAAATTTCTGCGCAGTATCAGATTGCGATTGTCGCTCGCAAATATCTGCCCACACATTTAAAGCATAAGCTGTAGCAACGGATAACCACCCCGAAACACCTTTGCCTTTGTAACCCACCATATTCATAGGGTCACACCAATCGCCCTGCGCAATAAAACTCAAACCACGATAATCGCGCGCACTTAACAACCAATCCATTGCGCGGCTGATGCGTTCGAATACTGTGTAAATTTTACCTCCTTCCGTGTCGGCAACGTTTTCAAACAAAATCGAATAATCATTAGTCTCATCAAGATAGGCTTTTAAACACACCGGCAGCCACACGCAGTGATCTGTGTGCGGAATTTGGTTAATGTATTTAAGCTCTGCGCCCTCAGCTAGCAATATTCCATCTGGCATAGCGCCGCTTTCTTCCTGCTGACTCAGCGCATGTAAAAATGCGGCGCGTGTGACCTGTGGCTTGATGTAACTCATGCCCATATTGTCTTGCAGATAATTTCGCGTTTGCGGATCTGTTGTTAAACGGTTTACGTCGCCGTGATAAAAAACCTGGCGCGGTAGCCAATGATTTACAAAATTATTGAGCTCCTTATCCGGCGTTTCGATGTGCAGGCAACCGCGGCCAGAACTGACATAGGTTTGATAATCTGCTTTGGCAGCGGCAAAACCTTGCGCACTTAAATATTTATCGCGCAGCTGAATAATTTCAGCATCATCAAATGCAGGGCCAAATATAAAACGTAATTCGCGTGATTGCTCTGCCTCTAAATGAAGACGATATTGCAAAACTGCTGCTGGCGTTTCGTAGCGTGCGTCGCCTTTAGCTAATACATCTAATTGCAAAGCGGATGGATTATGTAAACCACCCTCACCTTCAAAACTTTCTTGCTTGGCTTCCCATGCAACAGGTTCTTGATCGTGCAGGAAAAACGTTTTGTCTTTAAAGTTCTTGTTTTTAAAATGATCCGCTACTTTTTGGTAAGGCGTCACGCAGCTGGCCACTATGCCGCCCAAATCTGTGCGATATTCTGCTGACTGATTCATCCACGACATAAAACCGATAGGGAAATAAGAATAGAGACTTATTTTGCGCGCACTGCCAGAAGCATTAGTAACGCGTACACTCCATAGCTCAATCACATCGCTAACCGGAATGCTTACGGTCATGTCAATACGAATGCCGAGATGCTCAATTGTCCACGCCAAATCGCTTTTGCCAACGGAGAAAGCAAATTTATCTACAGTTGCGCGCACGGGCTCGTAGGGAGCTGAAAAGATATCTCCGGTTTCCTCATCTTTTACATAAAAAAAACGACCCGGATGATGGGCATAATAAGGCTGCTCTGGCTGCATAAATGTTTTAGCTTCCAGGTTGGGCGCATAGGCATATTTTGCTGGTTCCGGTTGCATAAATTGCGCAACCGCGTAACCACGACAGGTTACCTGCATCATCATTTTTTGATTCCACAAGAAACCTGCTGCACGCGGCATAGCAGTTGGATCAGTTAACTCAAAGCGTTCGCCATTGTGCGTAGGCTGTAACATGTCGTTTACCTAAATATGTAAAAAGTGCATGAAGAAGTTATTAAAAAAAAGCGCTGCTTTAAGCAGCGCTTTTGAAACTACAGATATTTTTAAGCCTGTGTATTTTTTAGGGTTAAATCAGACTGAATTTTTTCCATGGCGGCTTTATCCAACTTATAGAATGCCAGCGCTGCAATGGACAAAAATGCCAAGGCTGCAGGAATCACAGACATCAATAACACTATTCCCCCTAGCGACTCAGCTGTTTGCGTTTGATTAGCCTGGTAACCCAATGCAGTAAAAATTCCGGTGATAACAACAGTCGCCAATACCGAGCCTAGTTTTTGCGAGAAAACACCAGCCGCAAATGTCATTGCGGTAGCACGACGACCATTTTTCCATTCATTGTAATCTGCAGTATCCGCTAGCATGGAGAAAGTCAACGGCGGCTTAACTCCAAGGGCGAAACCAATAAGAACCTGCAATATCACCATGTAGATAATTCCATCGGGCGGGACAAAATAAAATGCCAGTGAAAACACACCCGTTGCGAGCATCAATAAAACCAGCAACGTTTTCTTCTCAAAGAAACGCAGAAGAAACGGCGCAGAAAACGCACCTGCCACTGCGGATATCATAAAAATGGGCAAGAACTGTGCAGAAAAATCTGGCTTACCCACATAATATTTGAAGTAATACAATGTTGTGCTGGTGCGCAGGGTCAGCAATATCATGACCATCAAATTTAAACCAAACACGGCAAGCCAAGGGCCATTGGAAATCAGGTCTTTAAAGTCATCCATAACGCGCGGTTGCGTAGTTGCCACCGCAGTAACACGTTCACGCGTGTTAAAAAAAGTAATTGCGAATAAGGTGCAAGCCGCTAAACCCCAGAACACCATGGTCAATTGCCAGCCCAGAATATCATCGCCCTGCCCCAATAGTTTTACCAACTTTTGGGTGCCCCAAGTCACCAACGCGGCACCCAGATATCCACCAACAAAACGTGCACTATTAATAGTGTCGCGCTCATTAGGGTTAGCCGTAATTACGCCAGACAAAGCGGAATAAGGAATGCTGACAAAGGTGTAGCAAGTCATCATTAATAAATAGGTACAGAAAGCCCAGATAGCTTTACCTTGGCTCCCCATATCTGGCGTGGTGTAAAGCAACACGCCAGCCAAACATAAAGGTACAGATCCCCAAAGAATAAAAGGGCGGTATTTTCCGTGACGGGTTTGCGTTCGATCTGCGAGCGCACCAAGCCCGGCGTCTGTAAATGCATTAATACATTTCACAATCAGCATCATGGCACCGGCAACAGCCGCGGTAATACCAAATACTTCGGTGTAAAAAAATAACAGGAAGGCTGAGATATTCATCCAGTAGAAATTAAAACCGGTATCACCCAAACCATAACTAACACGTTCACGCCAACTGAGTTTGGCAAAACGATCATCGTTTACTTTTATCGTCACTAGATGTCTCCTTTATGATTATTCTAATAATAAAAATCCATCAGCGCTGGCTGGTGGATTGGCGTTTTTTAATTTGATAACCCATATCGACAATTTTGGGTTCATCCAGTTTTCCACTCAAACGAGCGATCACCATTTCAGCGGCTTTTACACCCATTTCATAACGGCCAACTTGCACACTGGTGAGCGATGGATTTACAAATCGCGACGCTTCGATATCGTTAAAACCACAAATCGCTAAATCCTTGGGTACATTGATATTCATACGCTGACTTTCGAAAAGTGCGCCAAGCGCCAAGTCATCGTTTACACAAAAAACTGCATCCACAACACCATTAGTTGAGGCAAGCAAGCTTTTAAATAATTCTCCACCAACTGAAATAGATGACGGTTCAGGCGTGGTGATAATAAAATTTTTCCACGACTTACCTGCATCTTCCAGCGCCTTTTTAAAACCTAACATACGCTGTTGTGCACGAGGGTCCATACGCGCCGCCATAAAACCAATGCGCTCATAGCCCTCTTCCAATAGATGAGTGATAACATCATAACCAGCTTGCCAGTGTGAAAACCCGATGTTCATATCTAGAGGCTCACTTAACAACTCCATAATCTGAACTACGGGTACACGAGATTTCTGCAGCAAGTTTTGGCAGGTACGCGTTTGGTCTCCACCTGTAATAATCAATGCTTCAGGCGACTGACTTAACAGTGTGCGAATCATTTTTTCTTCTTCAAGTGGCGAGTAATGCGTATCAACTAACAGGACTTTATAACCAGTAGCGCCCATCACATCGTAAATACCGCGCAACACATCGGTAAACACCACGTTAGATAATGAAGGAATAGATACGCCAATAACATTTGATTTGGATGAGGCTAGCGAGCTCGCATATTGATTTGGGATATACCCAAGTAAATCGATTGCTTTTTGAACTTGATGACGTAAAGATTCCGAAACTTTTTCAGGCTGATTAATTACCCTGGATACTGTAATTGCGCTTACTCCTGCCGCAATTGCGACATCAATCAGCGTGAGTTTTTTTTCAGAGTCTTGTTTAGCTACTTTCATTGCTTCTTGATCTCGTAAATGAGAAATGATTTATATAGCCTACATAAACAGAAAGGCACTAACCCGCGCCTCACTTTTTAATTATCAAGATACATTAACACAAGATAAATGATTGCGCTATCATTTATCTCTGTGCTAACATTTACAAAGAAGAAATTGCTTAACCGCTTTTGTCCATTTAGAAGATGACCTCAACACAATGACATCCATAAAAACAATATCTAACCCTGAATCAAATACGTATTTAATTATTGTAATGGGCGTTGCCGGTAGCGGAAAATCGACGCTGGCCAACGCACTGGCAAATATTTATGGTTATGAATATTTGGATGGCGATGATTTTCACAGCGATGAATCACGTGCGCTTATGGCGCAAGGAATTCCGCTGACAGATGCGCATCGAACCCCATGGGTTGCAGCAATCAAAACGCGTTTGGAAGCTAACGCCAAACAGCAAATTCATACCATCCTGGCTTTTTCCGGATTAAAACAAAAACACCGCGATATCCTCCGTAGCGCCGGCTTACGCACTATTGTGCTTTACCTTAATGGGCAAAAAGAAACCATTCAAAATCGCATTAATAATCGTAAAGACCATTTTATGGCCCCTACATTATTGGATAGCCAATTCGCCAGCATGGAAGATCCACTAAACGAGCAGGATGTTCACTGCGTTGAGATTAGCTCCACCATAGATGAAGTGACTCACGCGGCAACCAATATGATTAATGAGTATCTGCTGAAGCCATAGCACCCAACACATTCAGACATGTAAGTCTTCGATAATGTTGTTGGCAAGTACGCCACTTATCGCCACAATAAGCCCACTCTGCCAGATTGCATGCTGCAAAATACTGGCAATACTTGAGGAGCAAATAATGTCGCGAGGCCTTCTTTCCCAATTGTCCCCCCTAATCCCAGCAAGCCTTATTATTAGCTGTAGCCTGCTTCTGGTGAGCTGTGCCAGTAATCAAGAGTTTCGCAGTAGCTGTGCGAATGAAAGTGATGCGGCCTGGCAAGAGCTTTCGCTTGCCAAAGCCAAAGGTTTTGGCGGCACCGTAAGCTACACCAAAGCCCTAAGCCTTTTAACGGCTGCACGCACCATGCAAGTGGCAGAAAATTTTGACGCCTGTTACAACAACGCTAAAAAAGCCCGTGGATACATTAGCGATTCCCATAAGGGCCAATAAAGTAATCCTGCCCGCAACCCGATTCAATGCATATTCCACTTCATATTTTTTAATTTTTTGAGACAAGCCCATGCCAAAATTACGTTGGGGCGTGCTTAGCAGCGCCCACATTGGTCGCACTAAAGTAATTCCCGCAATTCAATCTTCGCAACTTGGAGAGGTCGTGGCGATTGCGTCGCGCTCACAAGAAAGCGCAGACCGTGCCGCAAAAGAATTAGGCATTCAACATGCTTATGCCAGTTACGAAGCTTTATTAGCAGACCCCAATGTTGATGCAATTTACAACCCGCTTCCCAATCACTTGCATGTACCCTGGTCTATAAAAGCAATTGAAGCTGGCAAACATGTACTCTGTGAAAAGCCGCTGGGCCTGAACACAGCCGACGTTGAACATTTAATCGCTATTGCACAGCAGCACCCGCACATTCATGTAATGGAAGCATTTATGTATCGCTTTCATCCACAATGGAAAACAGTAAAGCAATTAGTGCGCGATGGCAGCATTGGCCAGGTGCGTAGCATTCACTCGCATTTTTCTTACAATAACCACGAAGCCAATAATATTCGCAACAATGCAGATTGGGGCGGCGGCGCACTTATGGATATTGGTTGCTATTGCATTTCATTATCGCGTTTTATTTATGATGAAAGCCCCTTGCGAGTACTCGGTCAAATCACACCCTATGCAGGTTACGATGTGGATTGTTTTGTATCTGGCCTTATGGAATTTGCAGATGGTAATGCAACGTTTAGTGCATCCACCAAAAGTGAGGGGGGGCAATACGTCAATATTCATGGTGAGCAAGGCAGTATTTTAATGCCGCTGCCTTTCAGCCCTGTGGCAGACACAAGCACGCACATTATTTTAAAGCGCAACGATGTGCGCGAAGAAATTATCCAAGTTCCTAGTGATCACTATCGCAATATGGCCGACGAGTTTGCGCACAGTATTTTTGCAAAAGAACCTGTACCCACACCTTTGAGCGACGCTTTAGCCAATATGAAAATTATTGATGCTATTTTTATTAGCGCTAAAGATAGCCAGTGGATTCCTATTGAGTAATAGGCAAATAGCAAGCATTGCTTTATCTACAAAGCGACGCTTGCTCAGCATGATGTTCAACTATTTACTGAATAGATAGTCACGTAATAAATAGCCACTGAATAAACAGGAAATAATTCATCACAATGAAGACGTTTATCGCTGCATGTTTTTCGCTCGTTTTTTCGTTCATCGCGATCCCCCTATGCGCGGAAACGCCTCCACCGATGCCCGCCATCACCCAACCTGTCGCCAAAAAATTTGAGCGCATAGCACCACCTTTGGCAACACTGATCAAACAGCATAAGCGCGACGTCAACGCAGAAGCTGAAATTATTTCGCGCAAAACTCAAATCACTATCGACGAAAATTATTTCAGTCACTCAGTGTCGTATGTTGCGATTTATATTAACAGCGATGAAGCTGTACGCGATTACAGTCAAACCAGTATTAGCTTTAACAGCTTCTATGAAGGCATAGATCTTGAATTTGCCAATGTGCGCACGCCTGAGGGCGATATGGACAGCATTAAACCCGATGCCACTCAAATCCAAAGCCCTAGCGATGAGAATTTTTATCAAGATCGCAAGGACTTATTATTTTCGCTACCGAATGTACGCAAAGGGTCAGTGATTGAATTTCAATATCGCTATACCGATACGAAAAAAATTGTACCGAACCAATGGTTCGATAGTTTTAGCATGAACTGGTGGGAAGGTCGCGCTGCCGGCCAAGGCATGCGTTCAGATGCAATTGCTAATACAGAATTCATCATTACTGCCCCTAAAAAGTTTCCTCTTTTTTATAATGATTTAAGTCGATCGGGAATTACTCTTACGCGGCAGGAAAAAAATGACCTGCAAATACTCACATGGAAAGGTAAAAACCTACCCAAAGTTGTATTGCAAGATAGCATGCCAAGAGACGAGCAGCGCTTTACCCAGTTGCGCGCCAGCACTATGGGCTCATGGCAAGATATTGCACGTTGGGCAAATCAACTGAGCACGCCTCATGTAGTTACCGATGCCAATCTGGATAAATTAATTAATGAGATCGGGAAAAAAGCACTAACTCCCGATGAAAAAGTAAAAGCGGTTTATCAAACCATTCAAGAAAAAGTGCGCTATGTATTTGCGCACGTAGGCCGTGGCGGTTATGAGCCTCACAACGCATTTGAAGTACTCACCAATGGTTATGGGGATTGTAAAGACCAAACCATTCTGGCGATAACCATGCTGCGTAAACTCGGTGTTAAAGCCGACCCTGCGTTAGTCATTACTCGCTCGCGTGGCATTCCGGATATGAGTATCACTAGCGTTAGTTTCGACCATATGATTGTCCATATTCCAGCACAACAAGGGCTTAGTGAAATGTGGATGGATACCAGCGGTGATAAAGGCTTGTTCCCTGGTTTTTCTATAGGTTTGGAAGGCCAGCCATCGTTAGTGGTGAATGACAACACAGAAAATATTGTCACTATTCCCGGTCTTACCAACGACATACATTTTGCACATCTAGATTTAACATTCGACAAATTCGAAGACAAAAATACTGAAGCTAATTTCACACTCAAACTCGGTGGGGAATTTGAACAACGGCTACGCGGCTTGTGGCAATATTCACGCGAACGCGACAAAAGTTTTCGAGAAATGCTGGGGCATATATATTCCAGTGCGGACGTTACGAGCATTAATGGAAACAATGCCGACAGCCTATGGCAAAGCTTTAATGTTACTGGCCGCTACAAGTTTACTAATGTATGGAGCGGAGCTAAAGAACCCCTCTCTTATGGTTTTAACATTACCCAACTGATGAATTTATTCACGAGCTTTCGCAGTATAGATAAACCTGAAAATCGCACTCAGGAATATGAAATTGACCCCGGCTATACACTTTCAACGCAGATTACGTTTACCCGCCCAACCTCTAATCATGTGGCCACAATAACCAGCCAAGGGCAGAATTTTGACAATGAATTTTTCTCGCTAACTCAGAAAAGCCGCGAGGATAATGGTAACTACATTGTTAATGCTAACCTTGCAATAAAACCTACTCGCTTATCGCCACAGGCATATGCGCGATTTTACGAGCAAATCCAGCAACTGTATAACGCAAGCGAATGGACTGTTGTTTATCGCTACGATAAGAATGCTGCAGACTTAGCCGCACTTAAAGAAACTGCAGCAAAAACAGGCAAAGCAGAAAGCTTGATTACACTTGCAAAGTTACATATCAAAAATGGACATTACGACAAAGCGTTAGAAGCCGCAAATCAAGCCGTAAAAAATGAACCTAAAAATGCACATGCGTTTTATGTGTTAGGTTTAGCGCAAGGCTATAACAATTTGCTGTATGAATCTGACAAGTCTTTTGCCAAAGCAGAAGAGCTTGGGTTTAAGATTTAGCGCATAGCGTTACTATAAAGCTAAAAAACATCTTATTGAGAGCGCTATAGCTTCTATGAAAAAAATGATACTTCCGTTGATATGTGTTGCGCTGCTACTGAGTAGCTGTGCAGCGCCTACCAACACCCAAACCTCGGGCAACCACCATAAACCCAGTGATAAAAAAGTGCTTATAGGTGTGGCCGATAATGCACACAAAATGTCATCGCAGCTAATTGCTTCACAAAAAATCAACAGTAACCCTTTAGTTGCCACACTTGTTAAAAAAGCGCTAACCGATCCTACAAACACTGAACCACTTTATGGTTTAGGCTACCTCCATATGGAAAATGGTATTACCAGCAAAGACGCCAGGGAATTAGAACTTGCCGAAGCTTACTTGAAAGAGGTGCTAACACAGTTCCCTGGCAATGAGTCAGTATTACAAGCGCTTTATAATGTGTATTACGACAACACATTACGGAGCCGTTCATCTAGTGCATTCGATCAAGCCAAACAAGTTTTCCTACAAATACCTGAAAGTTCACGTATAAAATTAAACTCTCCTTCATTAGCAAAATTTGCAGCCACTGCATTTCAGCAGGAACAAAAGCGTCAACCTGATCGTCAAGCATTGCGCGAAATATTGCTTACCGCAATCCAAGAATCACCACAAACTGAAAGCTCTTATATTCAACTTGCCAAGCTCTACAGCGAAGATCGCTACTTCCCTCTGGCAATTGCTACGTTAAAATTAGGTGCAGAAAGTAATAACTCATCCGCAGAATTATTTAAGGCCATAGCAGATACTTACACTAAACGTTCAGAGATAAATGGATGCAGTTACGAAAATACCACTGACATTCAAAACGCTGGTAAATACTATCAAATGGCAATTCCATTCAGGCCAGAAGATCAAGAACTTCACACGTCCTTGTCGCAAACTTTTTTTGATCAGAACTACAGTCACTTGGGCCTTCACGAAGCCCAAATCGCACTTGATATTCAACCCACTAAAGAAAATATCGGCTTTAAAGCACAATATCTTTCCTCATTGGGTTATCACAACCAAGCATTAGTATTGCTGCAAAATGCCATGAGCCTCGGCTATAACCAAAGTGATGCGGGCTATCATGAAATTTTTATGAATCAAGGCGATTGGAAAAAGGCGGCTGAGGGGTTCGATACTTATATAAAGAGCCGTGAAAAAATTAGCGTTTACGATGCAATAAAAAGCGACATCATTGCACAGCAAGCAAAAATTCAACCATGGCCACTTACTAAAAAAATATCCATAAACAGTACGTGGGAGCAAAACCTGCTCAATTATTGGCAAACGCATACCAATGATGATGAATTAAAAAAGACAGCTCTCACTCGCTGTGAAAAAACAGAGTATTTCTTTTATAGCGGCTATCAAGATTTGCAAGCTGGAAAAATTACGCAAGCCAACACAAAATTCAAAGCAGCCATTGCTCAAAATACTTATCGGTTTATTGAACGACCACTGGCGCGCTACTTTCTTCAAAAAAATTAATCAGTGAGATAGTGAATGAAAAGAATTGTCGTAGTAGGCGGTGGTGCCGGAGGCCTGGAATTAGCAACCAAACTAGGTAATACACTCGGTAAAAAACAACAAGCACACATTACCTTAATTGACCGTAATACAACTCATCTGTGGAAACCGTTGTTACACGAAATTGCTGTGGGAACAATGGATGAAGGGGTGGATGCCGTTAGCTATCGCGGGCACGCTATCAACAATAATTTTTATTTTCGCGTAGGCACATTGATTGATATAGACCGCACAGCTAAAAAAGTTGTGTTAGCCCCCATGCAAGATGACGATGGCATTGAATTTTTACCATCAACTCATATCGATTATGATTATTTGGTGTTAGCCATAGGTTCAATATCCAATGACTTCAATACTCCTGGCATTAAAGATAATTGTATTTTTCTGGATAGTCCCACCCAAGCACATAAATTCCGTAATAAATTATTGAATCAATTGCTACGCATTCAACGCCTGCCAAACAAAGACAGTGAAGTGCGCATTGCCATTGTAGGTGGTGGCGCAACAGGTGTAGAACTCTCCGCTGAGTTGCATCATGCAGTTGCGGAAATTCACAACTACGGCTTTGATGCCGTCACCAGCTCACAATTAAAAGTAACACTGATTGAAGCTGGCCCACGTATTCTACCTGCGCTGCCAGAACGTATTTCTGCCTCTGCGCACAACGAGCTAGTTAAATTAAATGTGGATGTAAAACTCGCCACCATGATTACATCGGCGACTAAAGAAGGTTTGCAAACTAAAGAAGGCGAGCTTATTCCTGCTGATTTAATGGTGTGGGCAGCAGGCATTAAAGTGCCAGACTTTATGGCAAATATCGCTGGTTTAGAAACCAATCGTATAAATCAATTACATGTGAATGAATTTTTGCAGAGCACTCGCGATGACTGTATTTTTGCTATAGGTGATTGCGCGCAATTTATTTCTGCCGATGGCTCACGCGTGCCGCCACGTGCGCAATCTGCACATCAAATGGCCAGCATCTGCTACAAAAATTTACGCGCACTTTTAAATAATAAACCCTTAACAAATTACCGCTATACCGATCACGGTTCACTGGTGTCGCTGGCGAGTTATTCTACCGTAGGCAGCCTAATGGGTAACTTAGGTAAAGGCACCTTGTTCATTGAAGGCAAATTAGCCCGTTTGGTCTACATCTCGCTCTATCGCATGCACCAAGTGGCAATTTACGGCCTCATAAAAACCGGATTGGTGATGCTTGCCGGAAGAATTAATCGCTGGTTAAGGCCGCGCTTGAAATTGCATTGATACAAAATCACCCAAAAACCCTGCTAACAACGCATTGGGGTTAGAAAAACCCCATTCGTTACCTCTAACGGAGATTCCATCTCCAAGTGTTCTAATAGCGTTGTCAAATCCCATTCCAGAATGTAATCTCAAGTGCGTGTGTAGTCTGTAATACAACCTTATCGCCACTAAAAACCAAGATATGCAATTAAAGGTGAGATTATGAAGAAGGTAAGAGACGTACTAACCGCCAAACGCAACAACGACACCTATAGCATTGCGCCCAGCGCTACCGTATGGGATGCCATTAAGTTAATGACAGAGAAAGGCGTAGGCGCACTGCTAGTGACCGAAGGTGAGGCATTAGTTGGAATTATAAGTGAACGCGATTACTTGAAAAAAGTTGCACTCATGGGGCGAGCATCGCAAACCACAGCTGTTAACGAAATAATGACTGCAAATCCTTTCACCATATCCTCGGATCAGGATCTGGAAGCCTGCATGCAGCTAATGACTGAAAAACGCATTCGTCATTTGCCTGTTGTAGAAAACGGCAAACTTCTCGCCATGATTTCAATCCGCGATTTGTTAGAAAGCACAATGGAAGAACAAAAATATTTAATTCAGCAACTCGAACAATATATTCGTGGCGAGAGCTATTAACATATTCGCAGCCAAGGAATATTGCGCAAGCTGAGCTTATAAGGCTCAGCGTTTAATATCCACCAACTAAAAATCTCTGATTTAACCTGCCATAAAAATATTCCCTTTGTTAACTTAGTAAGAGAACCGCATGCTAAAGGAATTTATCGCTAAACACTTCGACAATATTTTGTATATCCAGATTTGGTCAGAGATGTTAAAAGTTAAAGATGTACACAGTGGTATGGAGTTTTATCAACCTCCTTATATTGCACTTGAACAGAACAGCCGCGGGAAACTCATTGTTAACGCTGTGGGCACTGCGGCTAGAAATTTGGTGGGCACAACCAATCTTGACATTAAAAACCCTTTCTCCCACCCGCGCCTATTAGTAGCAGATTTTCAAAAGGCAGAAAAAATACTAATGCATGCTGTGCGTGAGGCTTGCGGCAAACGAATGTTTGCACCATCGCCAAGAGTAGTTATTCAGCCGATGGAAAAATTAGAGGGTGGATTAACGGATATTGAGCTGCGAGTTTTTCGCGAATTATGTATGGGTGCTGGCGCGCGCGAGGTTGTAGTCTACGTTGGGTCATCACTCGCAATACAAGGCTTTAATTATGACGATATAAAGCGACAAGGAATTTAACTGTTAGAAGTATCAAGTTAACACCACTCTTTTTAGATAAGCACACGAAGAAGACGTATACCCTATGAACAAAAATATTATCCGCTGGGGAATTATTGGTTGCGGCAATGTAACCGAAGTAAAAAGTGGGCCTGCTTTTCAAAAAACACAAGGTTTTGAGTTGTTGGCAGTAATGCGACGTGATCTTGCTAAAGCACAGGATTATGCCCAGCGCCACGGTGTACCAAAATTTTACAGTGATGCAAAAAGTTTGATTAATGACCCAGAGATAGATGCGATTTATATTGCCACACCGCCGGATAGCCACAAAGAATATGCGCTCATGGTTGCAGATGCTGGCAAACCTTGTTGCATAGAAAAACCACTTGCACCCAGTCATGCCGATTCCTGTGCAATTGTAGATGCGTTTGCAAAGGGAAATATTCCACTATTTGTGGCTTATTACAGAAGAAGCTTACCTCGCTTTGAAAAAGTGAAGCAACTTTTAGAAAGCGATGCAATTGGGAGCGTACGACATATTAGCTGGCAGCTACAAAAAGCTATTAATACATGGGATAAATCTGGAGATTATAATTGGCGTACGGATAAAGCTATCGCACGCGGCGGTTATTTTGATGACCTCGCAAGTCATGGTTTGGATTTATTTGCATTTTACTTTGGCGATTATGAAAAAGTACAAGGTATTGCCACTAATCAACAAGGTTTGTATTCCGCATTTGATGCGGTAACTGCAAACTGGGTTTACAAAAATGGCATAACAGGCAGTGGATTTTGGAATTTTGGATGTAGTGAGAATGGCGATTGCGTAGAAATATTTGGCAGTAAAGGAAAAATTACATTTTCAGTGTTCGATGAAAAAGCTATCCGCTTAGCTACCATTAAGGGTACAGAAACTATTCATGAAGAAATATTTATTGATAACCCTCACCATGTACAAATGCCACATGTAGAGAATTTACGTGACGCATTACTCTCTGACGGTGAGCACCCTTCAACAGGTATCAGCTCATTACAAAGTAGCTGGTCAATGGAGGAAATATTAAAATGAACGCTAACATAATTTATAAAATAAATACTTGCGCCTATGTACTTAGCTCAACGCACTAAAGCATCGAGTCATATTGGTAATCCACCAATATGACTCGACCTCTACCATCAATTTTACAAATTGAACCTAGGTAATTGTGTATTCGGTATAACGCCCGCGAACGACAATATAATAAGAATAAGTAAAATGATAAAAAGAATTTGAACAATTTTACCAACAGGGGCAGGTAGCGGAAGCATGCTCACCAACCACCAAATAAGCCCAAATACGACCAAGTAAGCAATGAGACTAACAATTATGCTCATAGATTATCCCTTTAATAGAGTTAGCTTTTCATAAAAATGGAAATTATCCACTAGAATTTATGGCTACCATTTAACAAAAAATTTGTATAAATTTTAAATACAATAACTACGTTATCAGTTAGTGCTGGTATCACCAACTGAACTTGAACTACTGCTCCAACTAGATGAACTCATGCCATCGGCGGTATTGGTTCCATCAGTATTGGTAGAATTAATTTGATTGACAGAGTTGCTGCTATAGCTTTCCGCGCCTGAATTACCGGTAGTATCCTGCATACCAATAGGATCATTATTGGCCGCTGAAGCCACCCCACTTCTTTCATTCGTAGATTCATTCAATGAATTATCTTTACGCTCACAACTCATGAGTGATAATGAACCCACTAATGCAGCTGCAATAACAGAAGTTTTCACGACAGAGATTTTAAGATTTGAGAATGTCATAGGTGGCTCCTTCTATGAGTTTAACTATTAACACGCCCCTCCAGCCGAATGCTTTTGGTGACGCAAGCAAAATTAACAAAATAGATCGTTTAATTTGAGGCTAGAATAGCCCTCAAATTTATCACCTACAGTGCGGCAGCGTACAAAACTCAACCAAAAAACATTCATACTAAATATTCTCACCAAAAGAAGCATGTGGATGGTCAACAGAGCTTTTTTGTTAGGAAGCCATCGAAGAATAAACACCAAGCTGAACGTATTATCGTCATTGATAGATCATGCCCCCAACAAGATAAAATCATAGAATGGTTAAAATTATTTAGGTTGATTTAATGAAGTCGAATTTATCCAAAAACGCTAGCCGTTTTATTATTTTCTCAGTCTTTTTTAGCGCTCGTGCTTACTATCCGGTTTTGGCAATTTTATTCCTTGATCTCGGCCTAACCCTAGATCAATTTGTATTGCTCAATTTAATATGGGCAGCCACTATTTTTTTATTTGAAGTTCCATCAGGTGCATTGGCCGATACCATAGGGCGCCGCCGGTTATTAATTGCAGCATCAACGCTTATGATTATAGAAATGCTGTGCCTCCTATTTGCACCCTACAATGGCGGGGCCGTATTACTGTTACTTTGCATTATCAACCGAATTTGTTCTGGCCTTTCCGAAGCCTGCGCTAGCGGTGCCGATGAAGCTTTAGCCTATGATTCACTGCCAAACGAAGAGCGTGCACACGCATGGGATGAATTACTCGCGACTACAATGCGTTGGCGCTCAGTAGGTTTCGTGGTGGCAATGATTTTAGGTGGATTACTTTATGATCCCCATATCATTAATTCGATCTTACCTGCCAGCTTTCAACTCTCTGCGAATGAAGTGCACAGGCTTCCAATTGCTTTAGTGTTATGTCAGGCATTCGTGTGTTTATTCATTTGCTTACGGATGCAAGAGCCTGCTCGTACATCCACGGGATCAACACTAAAAAGTGCCATTCAACTTACGCTCAAAACTGCACTCTGGGCATTTACACATCGCACTATTTTAGTGGTGATACTTATTGGCGTAAGTATTGATTCCATTGTGCGTAACTTTGCCACGATTAACAGTAGTTACTATCGCTTGATTGGTTTATCGGAATGGACTTACGGTTTCATTGGTGCTGCGCTAGGTGTATTGGGATGGTTCGTGCCAGGTATTGCTAAATATTTAAATAACCGTTTTAGTATGATGGCTAACTTAGGTTTAATTACGGCTGTTACATTTGTAGGCTTAGCCGCTTTAATCCCTGCCTGGCCAATGTATGGCATTATTCCTGCCATGCTTCTAATGACCACCATGGGCTTTCTAAGCTTCACGATCAGCCGTGTATTGCATCAAGAAGCGGATTCTTCTAGACGTGCAACCTTGCTTTCTGTAAAAGGTCTGGTTTTTAATTTCGGTTATGGTTTATTTAGCTTAGGGTTTTCGGTTTTGCTCGCCAACTTTCCAGATGCACCCGCAGGTACAGCATTGCGTTCCGCACTACTCTGGCAAGTACCGGCATTTGCGTTAACAGTTACTGCACTTTTCATTTGGGTAAAAGCCTACCTGCGCCCCAATAAATAATATGTATTGAATTTATATTAGCGAGACTAATGATGAACCAGCCTATTACATTCCAAACCATTTTGAAATTTTGGTTTGAGGATATATCACCATCCCAGTGGTGGACTAAGGATATTGAATTCGACAATATCATTCGCGAAAAATTTTCTGTCATTCATCATGCTGCTCAACAGGGTGAACTCTTTGAATGGCGTTCATGCGAGAAAGGCAGGTTAGCCGAGATTATTATTTTGGATCAATTTTCGCGCAATATATTCAGGGATAGCCCACAAGCCTTTGCGTGCGATAACGCAGCATTAGTTCTGGCTCAAGAAGCAATATCAGCCGGTGCAACCAATATATTAACACCACAAGAAAGCGCTTTTCTTTATATGCCATTCATGCACAGTGAATCTTTAAAAATTCAGGCAATCTCATTGAAACTCTACCAAGCCACTGGCCTAACTGAGTCATATAATTTCGCGGTACAACACAGCAATATTATTGAAAAATTTGGCCGCTATCCGCATCGAAACGCTATTCTAGGCAGGGCCTCCACTACGGACGAGCTTACTTTTTTAGCCGGCCCCAATTCTTCTTTTTAACATTCATTTATACAGGTAAAAATGGGCATGAGAAATGACCAGCATTTCATTTCCAAGACTTTTACGCGATTTTTAGAATCCAATAAATCCAGCGGCATAGTGCTAATTTTTTGCACGATTTTTTCACTGGCGATGGCTAATTCCTTGTTAGGCCCAGCATATGTTGGCACGTGGCATGCGTCTTTTGCCGGTATGACGATTGAGCACTGGATTAACGATGGCCTTATGGCAATTTTCTTTTTGCTTATTGGGCTTGAATTGAAACGTGAACTCTACAGCGGTGAATTATCCGATTTTAAAAAAGCCCTTTTACCCATTATTGCAGCAGCGGGGGGGATTATTTTTCCCGCACTTATTCATTTCATTCTTAATGGTGGAACAGAAACGCAAGCGGGCATAGGTATTCCCATGGCAACAGATATTGCGTTTGCTTTAGGCGTGCTTGCACTTTTGGGTAGCAGAATCCCACTTTCGCTCAAGGTTTTTTTAACAGCGCTTGCTGTTATAGATGATTTGGGTGCAATTATTGTGATTGCAGTTTTTTACACCGCCACACTTTCACTTGCCTACTTAATGGCTGCAGCTGTTACTTTTGGTGTGTTGTTTTTGTTTAATCGAACTTTACGCACTATGGCATTAACGCCCTATTTATTGGGTGGCGCGCTTATGTGGTTTTTTATGTTGAAATCTGGCATTCATGCCAGCATTGCCGGTGTGTTGCTCGCGTTTGCAATTCCTTTCTCCGCAAAAGCTGATGATACTAAATCGCCATCTCACCGCCTTGAGCATATACTACATAAACCTGTTGCTTTTATTATTTTACCCATTTTTGCACTGGCTAATACAGGTCTCATCATTAGCACGAACTGGGCACAGGAATTAACGAGCCCGAACAGCCTTGGCATTATGAGTGGTTTATTACTAGGCAAGCCATTAGGAATTATGTTGGTATGCTTTATTGCTGTGACGATTGGCATTTGTAAACTGCCCACGGGATTAAACTGGAAGCATATTTTTGGTGCGGGTTTATTAGGCGGAATAGGTTTTACTATGTCGATATTTATTACCAATCTCGCCTTTGTTGGTAATACGGATATTATTACAGCGTCTAAAGTCGCCGTTTTGCTGGCATCTTTAACAGCGGGAACTATTGGATTTTTGTGGCTAAGGTTTGCCGTGAAGCGTTAATTAAAAAAATCCAGCAAGCTATTCTTGTCTTGCTGGATTTTTTTAGATACTAATAGTCTACCGTCTACTAAGCCACTCGCACTTTAATTTGTGATGTTTCAAATGATTTACAAATTAAAATCAGTGTATTTCGACTTGCTTCATCTTCAACTTTTCGCGCTAAACTAATAGCCTCTTGAAACTTATGTTGTAAACAAAAGCATCTGACCGCCCTAATAATCTCAACATCGCTCATAATTAATCCCATTTTTCAGCTCCTTCGTTCCCGCGTTTAATACAATGCAGCATCCATCGTAGCCTTTACTGGCACCTACACTACTTTGATTTACACACTTGCTTACACATATTATTTCTCTGAAAGCGAGTGCTAGAACAAAGTCTAATAAATATTTAGCTTTTCGCGTAGCGCAAATAGTATTTTTTCAGACCAAATAGAAATAGTAAAACTGCCACTATCTCTAGTGGGCTATTTAGTGAGAAGTTATCAACATTAATGAGATACAAAAAAGTACATGTAATAGCGTGTAATTGCAGAATAGAAATTGATGGAGGCAGTAGAAAAATGGCTTTAGAATCTGATATTTAAAGCATTTGAAAAAGTGCACACCGGAGCATTTAAGCACACCGATGTGCCAGCAAAATTAGTTAATCCAGATTAG